>ENA-OZGJ01000632-OZGJ01000632.1-human-gut-metagenome-genome-assembly--contig:-NODE-632-length-9498-cov-3.898231_pt1 | contig 9498 bp, 7 predicted proteins | sample MGYA00244654_ERZ653654 | MGnify/ENA primary metagenome ERZ653654 (study PRJEB26926, sample SAMN06164964) | human gut metagenome | biome: ENVO:00009003; feature: ENVO:2100002; material: ENVO:00002003... | reverse complement strand
AGATTACTACGCGTCTCGTGGGCTCGGAGATGTGTATAAGAGACAGGTCGTAACGTGTGCCAAGTTCTGTGTTTTCTGCCGAAGGATGGAAAAGCGTTGCATCCTGCGCGGAAAAGCGTCCCAAACCAGGAGGATGCGGCAGATGTGTCTTGATTTTTGGAGCGGTTGATGGTATTCTTGAGACAATATCCATGTTAATATTTTAAGTGTTCCAAAATTCGACGAAAACTGACGCAAATTTGTCGTTGCAACTCCTTTCGACGCTCCATACAATTTTATACAGTATAGTATGAAGTAGTTTGTCCGGCATAAGTGGAAGGGCCGGGCAGATGGGGTGAGGAGGATGCAGAATGAAACAGAATGTTCCATTGGTGAGGAGTTTTTCGGCGCTGGAACCGTATCAGGAGGCGTATACCCTTGCCTGTTCTCTGGAGACGGAGGGACAGGGCTGCTGGCTGACCGTGAGCCGGACAAAAGCTCCGGACGACCCGGCAGACACGGCCCGTACATGGGTCCCGGCCCCGGAAGAGGAATGCGGACGGCTGCTGCAGTTTTTGTATGAGAACTCGGTCCAGCCGGAGCTGTGGCAGGATGCTATTTCCTGCTGGTATCCGCAGGCGGAGCAGGCAGAAAACCTGCGGGAAGGGGGCGCGTCGTGTGAGTTATGAGGAACAGGACGTCATATGGCGCGTAGCTCTGGCCAGTTATGACCCCAGAGAGATGCGGGTATGGACACGCTATCTTGAGGAGCGCAACCCGGCCATCCGCTGTACGGGCTATCGCAGCAGCCGGACGCTGCTGGAACGGCTCGAGCAGGGCGATGTGGACGTTCTGGTGCTGGGCGGCAGACTGGAGGACATGGACAGCATCCAGTTCCTGCCCAGGATACGCGGCCTTGCCCGCAAGCCTCTGGTGCTTCTGCGGGACGACGGACGCAATGAGAAATCGGCTGTGGAGAGCCTGAGTCAGGAGGACGCATGCTACCTCATCCGTCAGGCCACACTGGAAGATATGCTGCAGGAGCTGCGCGTTCCGGCCCACCGCCCGGCGGAGAGTCTGGAAAAGCGCTGCGAGCGCATCTACCGCAGCTGGGGTCTGAGCACCTGCGATGCCAACAAGCGCTACCTGACCGGTGCGCTTCGGATGATGATGGGCTCTGACCACCGTCTGGCCATCCGCAAGGAGATATTAGGGCCGGTGGCGGAGGAATACAATCTCACCGTGGCGGCTGTGGACAGCGCCCTCCGGCGGCTGCTGGAGACGCTGGACGAGACCGGTACCCAGACATGGCGGGATTTTCGAAAAGAGTATGGCTTAGAGCGCAGGAAGGTGACCATCGGCCGCCTGCTTTATGCGCTGGAAAGTAAACTGAGTCAGCAGTGAGGTGCTGACCACACGACGCGGAGGTAGAGCAGAATGCACAGGCGAAACGATGGGGCAGGAGGCTTCCTTCGGGAGGAGTTTGGGGATGTGTGCTTCCATGCCCTTGGCATCATCGACCAGAACCGGGAATATCTGCAGATGCATCTGCTGGCGTCGGCCGACCTGCCCACCCGGCAGGCACTTTCGGACATCCAGATAGAGTCTGCCCGGCTGGACCGCACGGTACGCAATGCCATAACGCTTTATCAGCTGGAAAATGAAGAGCTGAGCGAGCTGCAGCCTCTGGACCTGTGCAGTCTGCTGGAAAAAGCGGGCCGTCTGGCCCCGGACATCCAGCGGTCACTGGAAATAGCGCTCACGACGGAGAGCGGGGGCATCGAGCACTGCACCGTCATGGGCGTCCCCGATGAGGCCGAACAGCTGATGCTCCACCTCATCTCCAACGCGCTGCGGGCCTGCGATGCAGGCGGCAGGGTGTGGGTGAGCCTGAAACAGAAAAAGACCGGCGTCGTGCTCCGGGTGGAAGACAACGGCTGCGGCCTGATGGAGGAAGACCCCATCGAGAACAACCGCCGCTTCCTCAGCGGCGCAAAGCTGGGTCTCCGCATCTGTAAGCTCATCTGCCGCCGTGCAGGCTGGAAGCTGACGCTGACGGCCCGGCCGGGCGGCGGCACCCGGGCGCAGGTGGTGTTCCCGCTGGTCTCCTGCGAGGACATCCCGCCGGAAATGGAATTCCACTCCAGCGAGGAGAACGACATCCGCGCAGCGCGGTTCGCAAGCCGGGCGGCACAGGAGCTCCTTCTGCTGAGGAGATATTGAACGAGACAAAAAGGCATCTGCAATGCTGCCCGGGACGGCGCAGCGCAGATGCCTTTGCTTTTTGTGCGGGACAGGGAAGAGAGCAGAAAAATTGACAGACGGTAAAGAATCTTAGTAGAAACAGCCCGAAATCCACAGAAAAGTTTGCGAAATTAACAAAATGTTTAACTTTGCAAGATGATTTTACTGTTTTTAAGGTGTAAAATAATCCCGAATGATTGATTGTCAGCCGGATTTGGTTTATAATACCCATGTATGCGAGTCTGAAATTTGATTCGTTAGCAAACAACTTCTGCCCGGGCTGGAGAGCCCTGTGTGCAGAGGGAGAGTGCATTGTCCTTCAGGAGGAAAAACAACTGTGAGAGTAGGTCTTGACATCGGCAGCACTACTATCAAATGCGTGGTGCTGGATGAAAACGATACCCTTTTATATTCGACGTATGAGCGCCACTACAGCCACATTCTGGAAAAGGCGCAGGAGCTGCTGCGCCGCATCGACGCAGAGCAGTTGCATGGCCGGAAAGCGCTGCTCAGCATCTCCGGCTCCGCCGGCATGGGCTTGGCCGACAGCTGCGGCGTGCCTTTCGTGCAGGAGGTGTTCTCCACCCGCGTGGCGGTCAAAAAGTTCGTCCCTGCGACGGACTGCGTCATCGAGCTGGGCGGTGAGGATGCAAAGATCCTGTTCCTGACCAACGGCACCGAAGTCCGCATGAACGGCAGCTGCGCCGGCGGCACGGGCGCTTTCATCGACCAGATGGCGACGCTGCTCAAGATGAGTGCCGATGAGATGAACAAGGCGGCCGAACAGGCCACCCGTACATACACCATTGCATCCCGCTGCGGCGTTTTCGCCAAGAGCGACGTGCAGCCCCTTATCAATCAGGGCGCAAAGACCGAGGACATCGCGGCCAGCATCTACAAGGCCGTGGTCAACCAGACCATCGCCGGTCTGGCACAGGGACGCCCCATTCAGGGCAATATCCTCTATCTGGGCGGTCCGCTGACCTTCAGCACCGTGCTGCGTAAGAGCTTCGACGAGGCGCTGGGCGTCACCGGTACCTGCCCCGAGAACAGCCTGCTCTACGTCGCGCTGGGCGCTGCCCTCTACGCCGACAAGGAGTTCGTCCTCTCGGACGTGGCCGCTGCGCTGGATGAGTATGCCGCCACGGCGACCTACGCCAGCGAGCCGCCCCTCTTCGCCAGCAAGGAAGAGTACGAGGCATTCCATGTCCGCCATATATCCCACAGCGTGCCGCGGGTGGCGTTCGGCGCCCAGTGCGGCCCGGTGCATATCGGCATCGACTCCGGCTCCACCACCGTCAAGCTGGTGGTCGTGGACGAGCAGAGCCAGATCCTCTACACCAACTATCAGCCGAACCTCGGCAACCCGCTGCCCCTTATCCGGCAGCAGCTGCTGAAAATCTATAAAGAGCACCCCGGCCTCAAGGTGGCCAGCGTGACCACCACCGGCTACGGCGAAGAACTGGTCAAGAACGCTTTCCGCTGCGACTTCGGGCTCGTGGAGACCGTGGCCCACTTCACGGCAGCAAAATACTTCATGCCGGACGTGGACTTCATCATCGACATCGGCGGTCAGGATATGAAGTGCTTCAAGATCGAAGATGGTGCCATCAGCAACATCTTCCTGAACGAAGCCTGCTCTTCCGGCTGCGGCAGCTTTTTGCAGACCTTCGCGCAGGCACTGGGCTACGACGTCAAGGAGTTCGCAGCCCTCGGCCTCTTCGCCGACCGCCCCGTGGATCTGGGCAGCCGCTGCACCGTCTTTATGAACAGCTCGGTCAAGCAGGCCCAGAAGGACGGCGCGTCCATCGAGAATATCTCGGCGGGCCTGTCCATCAGCGTCGTCAAGAACGCACTGTACAAGGTCATCCGTGCGTCCAGCCCCGAAGAGCTGGGCCGGAAGATCGTTGTGCAGGGCGGTACGTTCTACAATGAGGCCGTCCTCCGCGCCTTCGAGAAGGAGATGGGCGTCGAGGTCATCCGTCCCGACATCGCCGGTCTGATGGGCGCTTACGGTGCGGCCCTCTTCGGTCTGCGCCAGTGCCGCAAGAACGGCCAGACCACCTCCGCCATGATGAGCGAGGAAGAGCTGGAGAACTTCGACCAGAAAGTCGTCAGCGTCAAGTGCGGCGGCTGCGGCAACCACTGCCAGCTCACCGTCAACACCTTCGCCGATGGCCGCAAGTTCATTTCCGGAAACCGCTGCGACAAGCCCGTCACCGGCAAGAGCGAGGACAACAGCCTCAACCTCTACGCTTACAAGCAGCAGCTTCTGGCCAGCTATAAGCCCGTGGCCGGAAAGCGCGGCTCCATCGGCATCCCGCTTTGCCTGAATATGTATGAGCTGCTGCCGTTCTGGCACGCCTTCTGGACAAAGCTCGGCTTTGCCGTCCACACCAGCCCGGTGTCCAGCCGCGGCCTCTATCTGGCTGGTCAGGCTACCATCCCCAGCGACACCGCCTGCTTCCCGGCCAAGCTCAGCCATGGTCACATCAAGGCCCTGACCCAGATGCATCTGGACGCCATCTTCTACCCCTGCCTGACCTACAACATCGACGAGGGTCTGGGCGACAACCACTACAACTGCCCCGTCGTGGCCTACTATCCCGAAGTCCTCGCCGGCAACTGCCCCGAGCTGGAAGGCCAGAAGTTCATCTACGACTACGTCGGCATCCACCGTCCGAAGGATTTCGTCCACAAGATGGCGAAGGACGTGCTGCCCAAGTATTTCGGCGGCATCTCCGAGAAGGAAGTGCAGGAGGCTGCCAACGCTGCCTACGCTGAGTATGAAGCCCACATGGCACAGATCCGGGTCAAGGGCAGCGAGATCATTGATGAGGCCCGCCGTCAGGGCAGGCGCATCATCGTGCTGGCCGGACGCCCCTACCATGTGGACCCGGAGATCAACCACGGCATCGACCACCTCATCACCCGCCACGGCGCGGCGGTGGTCACCGAGGACAGCATCTCCAACCGCGTGGAAAAGTTCCCCACCAGCGTGCTGAACCAGTGGACTTACCACAGCCGCCTGTATGCCGCCGCCAAGTACTGCACCACCCAGAACGATATGGACCTGGTGCAGCTGGTGTCCTTCGGCTGCGGCGTGGATGCCATCACCACTGATGAGACCCGCGAGATCCTGCAGGAGGGCGGCAAGCTCTACACCCAGCTGAAAATTGACGAAATTACAAACCTGGGTGCTGTCAATATCCGCCTGCGCAGCCTGTTCGCCGCACTGGATGAGCGAGACGAAGATAAGAAGTAACATAGGAGGAACCTATGGAATACAATTACCCCAAATTCACCCCGGAGATGAAGAAAACTCACACCATCCTCATCCCCAACATGGCCATCACCCAGTTCCGCCTGCTGGAATACGCCCTGCGCTACGACGGCTACAAGTGCGAGATCCTTGGCAACTGCGGCAGCGCTGTGGCGCAGCTGGGCCTGAAATATGTCCACAACGACACCTGCTATCCGGCACTGCTGGTCATTGGCCAGTTCCTCGATGCGCTGAACAGCGGCAAGTACGACCTCGAGCACACGGCCCTGCTCATCACCCAGACGGGCGGCGGCTGCCGTGCCTCCAACTACATCCATCTGCTCCGCAAGGCGCTGGTCAAGGCAGGCTATCCGAACATCCCGGTGGCCAGCCTGAACTTCTCGGGCCTCGAGAAGGACAGCGGTTTCCAGATGACTCTGCCTCTGGCCCGCCGGGCCATCGCCAGCGTGTTCTACGGCGATATGCTCTGCGCCCTGCGCAATCAGGTCGCTCCGTATGAGAACGAGAAGGGCGCTGCCGATAAGATGGTAGACCTCTGGGTCGAGCGTCTGGGCCGTGTACTGCTGGCGGGCAAGGGTTTCACCTCCCGTGAGATGAAGCACACCTTCCCCCTCATCGCAAAGGACTTTGCTGCCATCCCCGTTACCCGGGTGCCCAAGGTCAAGGTGGGCGTGGTCGGTGAAATTTACGTCAAGTACAGCCCGCTGGGCAACAACGACCTGCAGAAGTTCCTGGAGAGCCAGGACCGCGAGGTCAACTTCCCGGGTCTGATGGGCTTCGTGCAGTACTGCATCTTCAACATGGGCGAGGACCATGTCCTCTACGGCGGCAAGCTGGCCATGAAGATGGGTACCGACCAGCTGCTCAACTGGCTGGACAGCGTGGAGCGCTCCATGCTCAAGGCCGAGGCCGACGCCGGGTTCTACGCCCCCGGCCCCTTCAAGGAGCTGGTGGAAAAGCCCGAGGGCATCATCTCGCTGGGGGCCAAGATGGGCGAGGGCTGGCTGCTGACGGCTGAGATGATCGAGCTGGTACAGGGCGGTTACGGCAACATCGTCTGCGCACAGCCTTTTGGCTGCCTGCCGAACCACATCGTGGGTAAGGGCATGGTAAACAAGATCCGCGCGATGTACCCCAGCGCCAACATCACCCCCATCGACTATGACCCCAGCGCCACCAAGGTCAATCAGGAGAACCGCATCAAACTGATGCTGGCCGTAGCAAAGGAGCGTCTGAACGCCCCTGCCGAGGCAAAGCCGCTGACCGCCGAGGAGATCGCGGGCGGTGCGCCCAGCCTGTCTCACGTCTGAGAAACTACAGAAGAAACAAAAAAGCCGCACGGTACAGTTTTTCGCTGTACTGTGCGGCTTTTCTTATGCGCCAGAGCACTTATTTCTTGTGATACTTGCGGTCTTCCTGCTCATAGGCGGGCTCGCAGGTGAGGTACATCCCCAGACGCTTGATGGTGTCCGTATCCACGCTGGACAGGATGACCGTGGAGTGCATGTCGCAGCCCTTGAGCTTGGAGAGCTGCTGCAGAGCGACAGCAGCCGTCTCATTCTCGGCGGCAGAGCTGGACAGCGCGATCAGGATCTCATCGGTGTGCAGGCGGGGATTCCGGCTGCCAAGGTAGTTGGTCTTGAGGGTCTGGATGGGCTCGATGGCGCGGGCGGAGACCAGGTCGATCTCATGGTCGATGCCGGCCAGCTTCTTGAGGGCATTGAGCAGGGCGGAAGAGGCTGCGCCCAGCAGGGGACCGTTCTTGCCGGTGACGACGGTGCCGTCCGGCAGCTCGATGGCGGCAGCGGGTGCGCCGCCGGTGCGCTCGGCCACGGCGTGAGCCTGCTTTTCCACGGCACGGTCGCCGACAGCCAGACCGGCCTGATTCAGCAGCAGCTCCAGCTTGAAGATCTCACTGTCCACGTTCTTGCCGGTCTTGTGGTCGCAGAGAGCCTTGAAGTAGCGGCGGATGATCTCGTTGCAGGAGGCCTCGCGGCAGACTTCGTCGTCCACGATGCAGTTGCCGGCCATGTTCACGCCCATGTCCGTGGGGGACTTGTAGGGACTCTTGCCCGCGATGAGCTCGAACATCGCGTTGACCACCGGGAAGATCTCGATGTCGCGGTTGTAGTTGACGGTGGTGACGCCGTAGGCCTCCAGATGGAAGGGGTCGATCATGTTCACGTCGTTCAGGTCGGCGGTAGCGGCCTCGTAGGCGAGGTTGACCGGGTGCTTGAGGGGCAGGTTCCAGATGGGGAAGGTCTCAAACTTGGCATAACCGGCCTTGACGCCCCGCTTGTGCTCGTGGTAGAGCTGGGACAGGCAGGTGGCCATCTTGCCGCTGCCGGGGCCGGGGGCCGTGATGACGACGAGGGGACGCTGGGTCTCGATGTAGTCGTTCTTGCCGTAGCCCTCGTCGCTGACGATGCGGGCCACGTCGTTGGGGTAGCCGGGGATCTTATAGTGGCGGAAGGTGCGCACGCCCACGCTGTTCAGCTTGTGCTCAAAGGCTTCGACCTCGGGGGCGGCGGTGTACATGGTCACGCAGACGCTGCCCACGAACAGGCCCATGCCCTGGAAGGCGTCGATGAGGCGGAGAACGTCGAGGTCGTAGGTGATGCCGTAGTCGCCGCGCACCTTGCTGCTGATGATGTCCTGCGCGCTGATGACGATGACGATCTCGGCCTGCTCCTTGAGCTGCAGCAGCATCTGCAGCTTGGAGTCCGGCTCAAAGCCCGGCAGCACGCGGGAGGCGTGGTAGTCGTCGAACAGCTTGCCGCCAAACTCGAGATAGAGCTTGTTGTCGAACTGTGCGATGCGCTCCCGGATGTGCTGGGACTGCATCTGAAGATATTTCGCGTTGTCAAAGCCTTTTTTCATGGAATGCTCCTCTTCCTGATTCTACAACTTCCTCTCCGGCACGTCGGTGGTGCGGCGGGCCGGAGGGTCACACAAACACTCTATAGTATAGCATACGACAGGCTTCAGCGCAATTATTTTTTGAGGGCCTCCTCGTGCTCCAGGTGCTCAAATTCTTCCAGTTCCTCAATGTCCTCTTTCAGGAACATCAGGCAGAAGCTGATGAAGAGCAGCAGGCAGGACAGCCAGATGGCCCGGCTGCCCATGGGGGCCAGTGCAAGGCTGCCAAGGCCGGCACCCAGCGCGAACAGGAAGATGATAGCGAAGTAGTGAAGCGCCTTGCCGAAGGCTTTGGTGTTGCCGCCCACCAGCCATGCGCAGAAGGAATCCATGCCGCTGCGCAGATTGCCGATGCACATGGTGCTGGCGAAGGCATAGCCGTTCACCTTGCGGAAGGATTGTACCTGCATGGCGCAGGAGAAGGAGACGAGGGAGTTGGCCAGAAGATTCAGCTCCTGCGGCAAAAAGCCCACGACGAAGAGCATCAGGATCTCGAACAGCACCACCAGCTGACGCCAGTGGAGCCACTGCATCCGCTTGAGCTTGAGGCGGATGAACTCAGCCACAAAAATGCCCAGTGCAAAGGCGCAAAGGGGTATCAGGTAGCGCAGTGCCTCGCCCCACTTGCCCGCAAACAGCTTGACGGCCATCAGCACGATGTTGCCGGTCTGGGCGTTGGCGAAGACCTTGCCGCGGTATAAATAAGTATAAACATCCTGTAAGCCGCCTGAGACGGAGAGAAACAGAGCGGTAATAAAAGCTTCGGACATCTGTCCGTGAGGTTTGAGAGATGGCATAAAAGCTCCTCCTTCTATCCAGAAAATAATTCCATGCCATACTATAGCGCAAAACCGGCGTTTTGTCAAAAACTGCGCCATATTTTTTATAGATAATGACGATTCCGGGCGGGTATCGCAGGATGCGCTTTGTTTTGCAATGCGGCGCAGACTGTGGTAGAATACAGAAAACAGCTTTTTTCAGGAGAAGGAGGGGCTTTCTGTATGCCCAATATCATCGAGATCACGGATTTCCACGCACCGGAGCTGGACCCTTATGCCCGGCTGACCCAGAAC
>ENA-OZGJ01000626-OZGJ01000626.1-human-gut-metagenome-genome-assembly--contig:-NODE-626-length-9555-cov-6.371368_pt1 | contig 9555 bp, 7 predicted proteins | sample MGYA00244654_ERZ653654 | MGnify/ENA primary metagenome ERZ653654 (study PRJEB26926, sample SAMN06164964) | human gut metagenome | biome: ENVO:00009003; feature: ENVO:2100002; material: ENVO:00002003... | reverse complement strand
GCTTGTCCTCTGCCAGTAACCGGAGTCTTGCAAGCTGCTCATCGGAAAGACCAGCCATTGGGGATTTTAATACTGCTGCCAGTGGAATATCCTGTCTTGGATTATCTAATATCCTAAGATAATTTAATACCGTCCTGATTTCTAATGTGGAAAAATATCCGGTTCTTGAAACCGTATGTGCCGGAATTCCATTGGCATTTAAAACCTCTGCAAAAAGGTCCGCCCATTCACTTAAACTACGCAGTAAAATTACAATATCGCCATAGCGGACTTTCCGGAATTCTCCGGTTTCTTCGTCTACCACCTCTTCTTTGCCTACCATCTTCCGAATCCGGTCTGCAATTAATTTTGCTTCCAGTTCCTGTTTTGAAATCTGCTGTTTTGTTCCCTCTTCCAGTTCCTGTGTAGTTGTAAGAAGAATCTCACTGTCAAAAGCATCCTCTTTCTCGCCCGCCGGATAATCTGCACCACAATACAATGCCGCCTCATCGGTATAATCCACACCGCCAAGATTCCGTTTCATAATCTGATAGAAAATATCATTGGTAAAAGTAAGCACCGTATCTCTGCTTCGGAAGTTCTTATGCAGATCAATCCGCTGGCAGGGTGCATCTGTTGTCTCATAAGTATCAAACTTTTCCATAAAAAGCTCCGGTCTCGCCAGACGAAAACGGTAAATACTCTGTTTTACATCTCCTACCATAAAAAGATTATTCTGTCCGACCACTTCTCTTGAAATTGCCCGGAGAATCGTCTCCTGCACATAGTTGCTGTCCTGATACTCATCAATCATAATTTCTTCATAGGCATTTTGAAATTCCTTTGCAGTCTCCGTTGGTTTCCCGGTCTCTTCCTCTACCAATATTTCTAATGCAAAATGCTCAAGGTCTGAGAAATCCACCAGATTCTTATCCTGCTTTCTTTCTGCGAAAGCATCGATAAAACGCTCCGTCACTTCAGCTAACGCTTCTGCTGATGGCTGCACCAGAGTGAGCTGCTCTAAAATTTCCTGAAAAGTAAGGGCAAAGCAGTCACTTTTTAACTTTCCGATTCCATCCTTAAGCTTCTTACGTTCTGTCTTTACCTGCTCCTGCTTTTCCGGACTTCCGATATAATCCTTTGCTCTTCCTAATGTTGCAAATTTACATTTTCCTAATTCTTCATAAAAATTCTGATAAGTACTGCAGGAAAGCAATTTCTCCATCAGCTCTACATCCTGCTCACAGGCTTCCTCATACATATAGGGGCCATCGACATCCTGACAAAGTTCATGATAATGCTCTGCCTGCTCTAAATAGCCCTTTACCATCTGCTTCCCATATTCTACCGTCATTTCAATAAAAGGCGCCTGTTCTAATTCCTGCTCTGTTTTTATCTCATAACAGCTTAACGCTTCCCGAAGCCACTGCTTCGGCCATGGATAACTCTGTGCATAGGAATAAAGTTTAAAAATCATATCCCGCACCGGTGCATCACTTCTACTGGTTCCATAACAGGAAATGAGATGCAAAAAACCCGGATGTTTTTCTTCATAACACTGTTCAAACAATCCGGTCATTACATCTTCCCGAAGAAGCTTTAACTCGCCTTCATCTCCAATCCTGAAATTCGGCTCCAGACCGATTTCATGAAAATGATTCCGAAGCACATAAAGGCAGAAACTGTCTATGGTAGTAATCTGCGCATTCTGCACCAGTGCAGCCTGCTGCTGTAATCTCACATCGGAAGGATTCTCCTGCAATGCCTTTTCCAAGGCTTTTGCTACACGCTCTTTCATCTGGGCTGCCGCCGCATTGGTGAAGGTTACCACCAGAAGATGGTCAATATCTACCGGATGCTTCTTATCCAATACCAGCTCTTTGATTCTCTCTACCAGTACGGCTGTCTTTCCGGAACCTGCTGCCGCAGACACTAAGATATTACGGTTTCTTAAATCAATGACCTGCTGCTGTTCTTTTGTCCATGTCATTCCCATTTCTTAAAAAACCTCCTTCATGCGTTCATAGATTTCCTCGGAAGATAATTCTTCCAACCGCCTTACTTCATATCCCGGAATCTTTTTATCAAATCCACAGACCGCAGCATATGGACAATAATCACAGCTGCTCCGGTTCTTTAAAAGATACGGATTCACCTCTGTATTTCCCTTTAAAATAGCATTTCCAGCTTCTGCAATCCGATAGTTGGCATAATCCGCAATCAGCTTAAATTCTTCCTTATCCACAGCCTTATCGCTCTTTCGCACCGTTCCGTCCTTATTTACAGAAATCGGAAGGACATTGGATTTACCAGAAAGTTCCACATCCATGGCACGGTAAATATCATCCTCTGTATTTACCACTCCATCCAGACGTAAATTTTCCAATATCTTTCTTCGAATTTCTTCTTCAGATTCACTACCGGTTCCTTCCACCATCGGATCATCAATATGATAGTAGAACATACCTGCCGGCACTACCTCTTTTGCCGGATTTTGCTTTGCAAATAATTCCATTGCTGCATTCATATAAACCACAAGCTGAAGCTTCAGTCCATGATACAGAGATAGCAGTTCAAAACCGGTATTACCGGATTTATAATCAATAATCTTTACATATAACTTATCTTTGTCTTCATAAGTATCAATACGGTCAATTCTTCCCTGGAGCCGCATATGCTCTTCTTCACTGAGTTTAAAATTCACTGCATTTAAATCATCCGTATAGGAAAATCCCACCTCAAACTGCGATGGTTCAAATTTTCCCTGACGGATCTGGCTGGTCAGTGCCCAGATGGTCCGTGCAAAAATCTTTTTCATCTTTGCTACCTGATAACGGTTTGCCGCTGTATCTGCCATGGCTGCATTTCCACTGGAAGCAATTGCTTCTTCCATTGCCCGCTCCATAAGCTGTTTTTGTGCTTCTTCTGTAATATCAAACCAGCTATAGGATGATTCTTTCAGATACCGGCCATAATTTTCCAATGCCTGATGATAGATATTTCCCATATCCGCCATACGGAATTCAAAGAGTTCCCGTTCCTGTAAACGCAGTCCATAAGTCAGGAAATGGGCACAGGCACAGGCTGCATACTGTTCCAACCGCGTAACACTGTTCTTTAACTCATTTCCATAAAGAGCCTTTGCCACAGCCCGGCTGATTGGCTCTGCATGATATTTAAGCTCTGCTGCATCAAGAATAGCTTTTACCTGCTCCCGATATGCCGGTTCCTTTTCATACCAGTGCAGCAAAGCCTGCCAGAGTACTTCCTTCTCATCATTCCACCCGGCATCTTCCTGATACAGTCCCTCTAACAGAAATGCCATGCTGCTCTCCGGTGTTACCAGTGTTTCATCAACCTGTTCTCCCGTTATCAGCTCTGCTTTTAACCCCGGGAACAGTCCCTCAATCATATGAATAAAATAGGACGGGCGCTTTGCACTTCCATCACTGCCTACCCTTGCATAGGTAAGATAAAGTTTTTTCGATGGCTTTGTCACTGCAAGATAAAGGTAAAAACGCTGGATAAAAACACGTTCCCTTGCTGTAGGAGCCAGTTCCATATGATTTTTCGCAAGTTCTTCTCTTTCCAGCTGGGAAATGATGCCGCCACGATTATCGGATTTTGGCACAATACCATCATTGACTCCCACGATAAACAATACTTTTATATCGTCAAGACGGGTTCTTTCGATATCACCAATCATCACGCAGTCATAGCCACCCGGAATCACGCCTATTTTGGCTGCTTCAAAGCCAGCCTCTAAGACCTTGGCATATTCGGATATGTCCATGACTTCATCACCCAGAAGCGTTGCCATCTTATCCAAAATATCCATTACGATGCGATAAATCTGTGCATATTCCTTTGCCTTGGCTAAGTCCTTTGCCTCTTTATACTGATTCTCCCGGTATTTTAACTGCTGCTCTATCTGTAAGGACACAATAAACTGATAGAGTGCTGTCGTGCATTCCCGTACGGTAGCACCTTTTTTACGAAATACAGCCGTCAATTCCAAAAATGGCTCCATTACACGGATCCGGAGTTCATTTAATGCTTCTAAATCTTCTTCCGTAACCTCATGGGTGGTATAAATAAATCTTGCCTCCCATTTTTTCTTTCCACGGATGCCTGCTGCCAGTACATAATTTTCCAGCAGGTCAATCTCATCCTCACTGATTTGTGATAATCCACAGCGCAGATAACGGAACATTGATTCCTCTGAAAAATTGTCCTCGATTACCTGCAAAAGAGACCGGACAAATTCCAAAAATGGATGCAGTAAAATATTTTTCGTTGTATCTAAGAAAAACGGAATGCCAAACTCCTCCATAATCTGCGGCACATAGCTTCCATACTCTTCTATGGCACCGGAAATAATGGCAAAATCCCGGTAGCGGTATGCTCCGGTATGCACCAGCCTTGCAATCTCTTCTGCTGCATACTGCAGTTCTCTTCTTGGATTTGGCAGGGATAAAATCTCTATGCCTTCTTTGATTTCTTTCTCATCCTTCTTTTCGTAGCTATGATGTCTGGTACGGAACAGATTCTGCTCTAAGAACCGTAGTACCGGTGCCTCCCGGAACCGGTCAGCTTTGGGATTCTTTAATACCACCGGCTCTGTTACTTCAAAATGCTTCTCTTCCGCCATTTTCATTAGGCTGGTTACAGTCTTCTTACTCATGGCAAACAGCTCCTGCATATCATGATAGGAATAAATATCCTCTGCCGGATCAATGGTTACGGTCACATATATATCTGATACAATTCCCATCAGGCGGTACAGCACGTTATTCTGAATCGGTGTAAATCCGGTAAATCCATCGAAAACCAGCACGGCATCCTGTAAAAGCTTTGATTCCTCTGCCATATCACAGAAGGCTTCTAAAACTTCTTCAGCAGTAATATACATCCCGGAAATTGCACTTCGAAAGCCCCGGTACATGGTCAGGATATCCTGCAGTTTATAGGAAAATGCCGGTGGCATATTCTGCTCTTCAATAAATGTTTCCAAAGTATCCGGATCGATATTATACTGTGTCAGCTCTGATATCAGGGACTTCACTTCACTGATATATCCCATCTTTTTCATATTTCCCTGCATGACGCATAAATCATCCATCTGCTCTTCGGCAACCTTACGCAATACAAGGTTTTTCCCGGTCTCTTCTAAAACTGCCATATTCGTCTTTCCTAATTCATCGAAAATACGATATGCCAGTCGCTGGAAGCTGACCACATCTATATTCATAATACTGTTTTTTTCCTGTAACCGAACAAGTTCACGCTGCGTCTGCATCGTGAACTGTTCCGGTACTACTACATAATAATTTTTCTTTAAATTCTTCTGAGCTTCTTTGACTGTTTTGCGGAATACATAGCCTGACTTTCCGCTTCCAGCACTGCCCAGCACAAATTGCAGTGCCATATCAGATTCCTCCTACTGATTCTCCTACCAAAAGTTCTCCATTGATAATCACACGCTCCACCAGCGTTGTCTTAGGCTGCTCGATTCTCTGTACCAGACGTTTTACGGCCTCTTCCCCAATCTTTCTGGTATTCTGCCGTATGGTTGTAATCTTTGGGCTCATCATCTGGGATACTTTCGTTCCATCAAAACCTGCAATAGAAATATCATCCGGTACTTTTAGTCCCATTTCATCAATTACATTAATCCCACCAATTAATGCTGTATCATCCGGGTAGAGAATACAGGTCGGCGGGTCAGGCAGATTTAAAAGTTCCCTGGTTGCCTTTGCCACAAGCCTGGTATCTAAATATTCTCCTTCCTTTAAGTAGTCATCCGGAACATTCAGATTAAAGCTCTCCATTGTCTGGAAAAAGCTGGTCAGACGGTCTCTGGTAACAGCCGAATGTTTTTCCCCATAAATGTATGCAATTTTCCGGTGTCCCTTGGAATAAATATAACGTACCAGTTCATTCATCCCTTTTACATTATTAGAAGAAACAACCGTGCAGTTGTAATATACATAATCCACAGTAACAATCGGAATATTACTCTGCAAAAGTTCCTGTACCTCCGGTTCCTCAAACCTGGCACACACAATTCCAACTCCGTCAAAATTCCGGTATTTACAGTGTTCAAGATATGACATCTTATGATTCACATGCTCATTATTAATAAAAGTGATATCATAGCCTAATTCTTCCGCCTTTTCTTTAAATCCATTTAAGATGCCTGAGAAATATTCATGGGTAAGCCCTCTTCCGGCCTCCTCTTTAAAAAGTACTCCTAAGTTATAAGAACGGTTCGTCTTTAATGCCCTTGCTGCCGCATTCGGAAAATATCCCATCTCCTGTGCTGCTTCTTTAATCCGTATCCTGGTCTTCTCCCCAATATCACTATGTCCATTCAACGCTTTACTTACTGTTGCCGTTGAGACACCGCAACGTTTCGCCACGTCCTTTAATGAAACCATTTCTTTTCTCCTTTTTATCCCCGTATCCACTCATCTGCAGATACTATATTTCAATTCCGACTGCCTCTTTTGCCAGCCGGTCTGCTTCTTCATTTCCTTCTACCCCTGAGTGCCCTTTTACTTTTACAAAATGAAGCGTAATTTTATCCTTTATGCTCTGAATATAGTCATAATAAGCAATGGTTCCTTTCTTATTCCGTTTCCATACTCCTGTTGCCCACATTTCAATGCCCATATAGTCATAATATATCGTAAGCTCTGCCAGTCCAAGCTCCACTGCCTTCTCAATGGCAGCCATACTTCCTAATACTTCTCCTGCCACATTACGCATGGAAGCCATTTCTTCTTCCGAGCCTGAACCCTGCAGTACTTCTTTTTTCCCATCTGCCATCAGAAATCCGCCATATCCGTATACCTTAGTTGCAATATTATAGGAACCATCCACAAAGGCATAATTTTCCGGCTCTTTTTCTACTGTCTGCTGCTTCTGACCGATATATTCTTCTGCCGCTTCCCTTGTTGGAAAGCTTTTAAACTCTGCTCCCGGAAAACCATCGGTCTGCTGCTTACATATATCCCAACTCATATAAATACCCGGTTTCTTTCCTTTTCGGACTGCATAAAACTTTGCTGCCATTCTTCTTCCTCTTACTATCTTTTATTTCTGTAAATTTTCTTCTTTTCTTAACTTACATCATTAGTTCTATTTTACCATTTTTCCCTTCGAATGGCTAGGACAAGCTTAGGATTCGTAACGATATTTTCCAAAGAAATGATTGTATACTGCAATTACTCTGTTTATTTTCTTTTGCATCTTTTCTTCCTCGCTTACTCTATGTTGTCAGAAAACAAATCCCGGTAATCCTCCGGCATAAAACGATGATAGATGATATGGCAGCCTTCGTCCTTAAAGCAATAATAATAGGAATCCTCTCCGCTTTCAAAATAAATGAGATAGTCAAAATCCTCTGTCTCAATTTTCTCAAAATGTATCTTCTCGCCGGTTTCTAAGAACAGCTTATGAATGTCCTCTATGGTGCAAGGATGTGTCTGCAGCAGAGCCACCAGCTTTTTAATAAAAGAATTTCCACTTCTTTTTTCATGCACATATTCTGCACCTTCTTCCGGCACTACAAAACAAAAGCGGTCCTTGTTTCTGCTGATTTCTACTCTGCCAAGCCGTATTCCTGCTGCTTCATAAAATTCTTTTTCCAATTCTTCCGTTGATTTTCCGCTCACTTCTTCTCCCAGAAAATGCTTTAATGAACTCAAAGGATAATATAACCGGATTTTTTCTTTCCGGTATCCAAGTTTTACCTGCTCTTCCTGTATGAAATCCATAATTCCTTTTTCTAATCTGCTATAATCCATTGTATGCTCCTTTAAACGTGGAAAAACAGAACCACCTTTCGACGATTCTGTTTCATGCTGATACAAAGTAAGCTTTGCCCACTTTGCTCAGTTTCTATTCTGCATTGATATACTCATAATCCCGGTCTAACTCAATTGCCACACTTCCATCATTGATTGTGCCATCAAATGTATGTGCTTCATCTGTTCCAAGACCCTTTACAATTCCATTTTCATATTCTTCTGCGGTACGCTGTGTCTGTAATACGAACAGCAGTCCCTTATATTCTGCCGGTGCTGTTACTTTATAAGTCTCTTTTATTTCATAGTAAGTCACCATCGGATACTCACTGCCATCCTCTACCGTCCAGTCACCAAATGTTGTCTCTGTATCTTCTGTGGCTGCCACCTGATATGTTGTGCCGGCACAAGCCACTTCTGCCATCATAGCCATGGAACTGTCTGTTGCAGCTACATGCTGCGGCAGCACCATTCCGGTAGTCGCATCCACAAGGCTGATGTCCTCATATTCGATATAAGCTTCTGCATCCGTCTGTATGCCATTCCATGGAATCTTTGCAGATAAAGTAACCGTATAAACTGTATTTCCTTCTTCGTCTGCCTCAGTACGATTCCAGCTTATCTCATACTCCGCCTGATTTAAATGATTGGCAAAATCAGATGCCTGCACAAAGGTCTCACCATCCATGGTTCCTGCCATATTGTATACATTGACATTTTTTATCACAGCGGTATTCTCTTCGGTTTCCATTTTGTGCTGATACATACCGGATGAAACATACCAGGTATCTTCCTTAAGATTTCCCTGTGCCTCTGTCTCCGTCTCTGTGGCATGGATCCCTTCCACTGCTTCTGTTTCTGTATTTCCTGCTGCTTCCCTGTCTGCATCTTTCTCCTTTGGTCCGCATCCATCCAGCATTCCTAATACGACAATGCAAATCAAAGCTGCCGCCCATATTTTCTTCTTCATTTCCTGCTCCTTCACTCTATCCATAACACAATATATTCATTCTTATCCCCGCATGCGATTGGTTGCACACGGACTTTACGATTATACCGTAGATGAAGGGGAAGTGCAAGGAGTTAATAGGAACTCACAATTTCCTTTACTTTCTCCTCTTTGTTCTACTATCTTATATTTGCCGTTTTATATCACGTTTCCCTTAATTATTTACTCGGTCGAAAAAAGCGGTCCTTTAATCTAATCAAAAGACCGCTTTTTTCTTAATTCCTACTAATTCTTATTAATTCTCATTCATCTTTACTAATCTTGACACCTGATTACTCTCATAAAACAAATATCTCTTTAGTTGTAATCCCCAAACAAATACTTTTTATATAATTGTGCAATCTACATTAATTATTCTTATATTTAAAAGATATACTATCCAACAGATGCTTTGCTGCCTGTTCATTCCTTAAGCAATAAATTAAATGATGCACAAGATTATCAAGTAGTTCATCCGCATGCTCCGCAACATTTATTTTATATGCCATACTTCGCCCTCATTTTTCTAAGCGCAGTTCTGGCATCCTTTACCTGTCCTGCCTCTATTTGCTTTTCAGATATTTCAATATCTCTGTACATAGCAATCTGTCTCATGGTTGACTCATAAGTCTCCATGCTCATAATTACCATATCTCCATATCCATTTTTCGTAACATAAATTGGTTCCTCTGCTTTATGACACATATCAGATATCTCTGATGTATTCTTCAAATCTTTAATTGGAATTATTTGTGGCATAATGTACACCTCCTATTC
>ENA-OZGJ01000607-OZGJ01000607.1-human-gut-metagenome-genome-assembly--contig:-NODE-607-length-9725-cov-3.574560_pt1 | contig 9725 bp, 7 predicted proteins | sample MGYA00244654_ERZ653654 | MGnify/ENA primary metagenome ERZ653654 (study PRJEB26926, sample SAMN06164964) | human gut metagenome | biome: ENVO:00009003; feature: ENVO:2100002; material: ENVO:00002003... | reverse complement strand
GCGTCTCGTGGGCTCGGAGATGTGTATAAGAGACAGGGTTATTTGTGGTGATGGAGAAGAAGGCCGCGGTCTTGCCGGTGTTCTCCTGCTCGAGGATAGGGGCCACCTGCTCCACCTTCTGGCGAAAGACCTCTTCCGCCATCTCAGTCTTATTCAGCAGGATGCCGTAGAGCTTGAGCCACTCCATCCGGGCCAGCGGGCCGCTCTCGTAACTCGAGCGCTCCACGAGGACCGGCACGCCGAACTTTTCCAGCTGCTCCTTGACCTCGGGGTCGTGGAGCACCATGGTGTTCTCGATGGCGAGGGTGCAGCCGGCGGCAAGGATGCGCTCATAGTCCGGGGCGCTGTACTTGCCCGCGTAGGCGATGCGGCCCTCCTGCATGGCCTGTTTGGCCTCTTCCACATACCAGCCCTCGGCCTTCGTGCCGGAGAGGGCGATGCTGTCAAGGGCGTCCAGATGGACGAAGAGGTCCATCACCGAGGTGGAGACGAGATAAATATGATCCAGCGGCTGGCGCAGCACCACAACGTCCTCAGGCAGGTCGTCCACCTCGGCGGCCCCCTCGGGGACGACGAGGAACCGCCCGGCGTCCGGGATGTCGATCATCACATAGCCGCCCTCATAGCAGTCGGCGGAAAACTGGGCGGCATAGTCCAGCGGATAGCTGTGGTCGAACACGAGGGATGCTGTATTGGCCGGGGCGGTCTTGTGCTGCCCGCAGCCCGCAAGGGTGAGGGCGGCGGCAGGCAGGGCTTTCAGGAAATTACGGCGTTTCATCGTTACTTTGCCTCGATCAGGGATGCAGAGGCGAAGGTGAGCGTATACTCGATCTCATGCGGGGTGCTCATGGCGACGGTATCGCCCACCACATCCAGCGGGGTGTCGAGAGCCGCGACGGGGATCTCGAAGGTAGAGTTGCCCTCGGTGTTGGTGGGCAGATACTTTTCGCCGTCCACCAGCATATAGTCGTAGTTGGGGCTGGACCAGACGATGGTGGCGGTCATCCTGCCGTCGGCCACGGTCAGGGCCGCAGGGCTTTCCACGGTGGCGCGGCCAGAGCCGCCCTCGAGGGTCACGTCGCAGGTGTAGGTGCCGTCGGCAGGTGCTTCCGCCGCAGCAGACTGGGCGTTGGCGACACGGACGGTATGGTCGTACCACTTGCCCTTGGAGCCGAGGATGGCCAGCTGGAAGTCCTTGTCCAGAGCCTCCACCGGGATGTCGAAGCCGTAGACCTCATCGGAAAGGCCGTCGCTGTAGGTGACGGTGTCGGTGGTGGGCTGGAGCCAGTCGCCCTCGTGGGCCTCGGCGTCAGCGGCCATGCCGACGTAGAGGTTGACGATCTTCTTGGAGACGAGGCTGACGTGGAAGGTCATCTGACCGTCCTTCACGGTCAGGGTCCCCTTGCCGTCGTTGGCCTCGTTGGCATGGAACATGGAGCTGTCGGTGTCAAAGTCGGCGGTGTAGACGCCGTCGGGCAGAGCAGCCTCTGCTGTCGGTTCGGAAGCTGCCTCACTCACGGCGGAGGAAGCCGCAGCCTCGGAGGAAGCGGCAGAGCTGGCCGGGGTGCCGGATGCGCCGCAGCCGGTGAGCGAACCAGCCAGCACAGCGCCGGCCAGCAGAAGAGCGAATTTATAGTTCAGTTTCATGATGATATACCTCGAAGTATCTATTTTACAGAAAAGATTATAACACGCAATGGCCCGAATTCAAAGCAGACGGAAAAAGAAATTGCCCGAAAAGGCACTCCTTTCCGGGCAATCATAAACTTATGCTCAGCCGTTCAGGGAATCGACAGCGGCCTTGGTGTGTGCGACGTAGAGCTGCTGGATGTCAGCGACCTCGCCCAGACCGGCGATCTGGCAATCGACAGAATCGAATTCGCCGGAGGCCTCGAACTGGCTCTTCCAGGAATCCTCGTCGTCGCCAGCCATATCGTTGTTGGCGTGGTCACCTGCAACGACCATCAGGGGACGCAGGACGACCTTGGTGTAACCGGCGGCCTTGACAGCCTCGATGACATTCTCGCAGGCAGTCTCCTCAGGCTCGCCCTCGACGGTGCCGATGAAGACATTCTTGTAGCCCAGAGCGTTCATCTGAGACTGCATCTGGGTGTAGCTCACCTTTGCGGTGTGAGAGGTGCCGTGGCCCATGAAGACGAAAGCGGTGCCGTCCTCAGCAGCGGCGTCCAGACTGTCGAAACCGGCGGTCTTAACGGCCTCGGCGGTGATGGCCTTGGCGACAGCTTCCTTGTCGGCGTTGATGACGGTGGCATCGCTGCCCACCTCGCCCAGCAGAGGCTCGGCGATGGCGACGGACTCGAACTTATCGCGGTAGCTGTCCACCATCTCCATCATCTCGTCGTACTCAGCGCCATGCATCAGATGGGTGGGCTGGACGACCAGATTCTTCACGCCGTTGGCAACAGCGCGCTCCAGAGCCTGCTCCATGTTGTCGATCTTCTCGCCGTCACGGGCCTGGACATGGTTGATGATGATCTGTGCGGTGAAGGCGCGGCGGACAGACCAGTCGGGGTATGCGGCCTGGATGGCGTCCTCGATGCCCTTGATGTCTGCTGCGCGGCTGTCGTTGAACGAGGTGCCGAAGCTGACGACCAGGATCTCGTTGTCGCCGATGTTGTCCTGGTTGCGGGCGTCGTCCTTGGAGGCGTCGCCGGTGTCGCGGCCAAAGTACTCGGGGCTTGCCTCTTCGCCCTCGACCATCTCCTTCTGAGCGTCGGTCAGAGCGTCCCATGCTGCCTTTGCAGCCTCACACTGAGCGTCGGTGTTCTCGTTGCGCTCCTGCACATAGATGGCGTCGATGAGGTCTGCCACATTCTTTGCTGCCATTTCATCAGCCTCCTCGCTGCTCACTTCGCTGGCGGCAGCAGAGCTTGCGGCGGTGCTGCCGGCGGCAGTGGAAGAAGATGCACCGCAGCCGGTGAGCACACCGGCACACAGGGCCAGTGCGGCGGCAGCGGCGGTGACGCGCTGCCAGTTCTTGTTGGTTGCCTTACGCATTGTTTGAGTCCTTTCTGTTGTGTGGAATGTACTTTTCCGATAGAAAGGGTACGAAACGGGGGCCAGCTCAAACGAAAAAAGAGCCTTTTCACCGCGCGGAAGGCACAGCAAAAAGACCCTTTGAACTTTCGGGCTTTTTGGTACGACCAATTCCTCGTGATCCGGAGCCGGACGCTCCTGTACCAACAGCGGGCAGGTTTCCTGACTGAAAGCTCACCGCCCGCTGCCGCCTTCCCAGAGGCAAAGCCTCCAGTGACCGGCGCTGAGCGCCAAGGCAGCGGACTCCCTTATCACAGTGACGAGATCGCGCGGGACTCGCACCCGCTTCCCTTTTACCCTCCCGGCCGGGGACGAAGCCCCGACGGCAGGCACCTGCTGTTTTCTATTCAGACGAGGTGAAGTATATCACACTCCGCCCTAAAATGCAATATCTCAGCCCTCCTGCGGCACGACCCAGACCATGCCCAGCGCTTCGAGCTTTGCGATGCGCTCTGACGTCAGCTTTTTCTCGGCACAGGCGTAGTTTTCGCGCATCCGGCGGACCCAGTCGCCGAGGCAGAAGCCGTCTTCGGTCTTATAGTTCACCGGCACCAGCAGATTGCCGTGGGCGGCGCAGTACTCTTCGGCACGGCGGAACGCCCCGGCCCACTTGGCCTCCCGGGCGTCCCACTGCATCCCGATGGCGTCCAGCAGAGCGATATGCTCCGGCGTCACCTGAAACGAGCCGGGCCGGGCCTTGCGGGCAGCCCGGAGGTTCGAGATCCAGACGCCCAGACGGAAGCCGTTCTCGTCCACATATCCGGCAGGCACGAGGAGGCTCCCCTTCTTCTCGGCGTAGAGCCTGGCGCTCTGGTAGTTATCCAGCCAGTTCTGCTCCCGCACGCTGCACGCGGGCGGCACCGGGGCGCTGAGGCGTCGGCCTTTTTCGCCCTTAAACAGCTCTTTCAGGGCCGCGCGGCGCCCGGCGGAAAGCTTTTTGCCCTCCCGCAGCATCTGCTTTTGACGGGACAGCCAGCTGCCCAGCCAGATGCCGTCCTCCGTCCGGTACTGGGCCGGAACGGCCAGACTGCCGTGCTCCTTTTTGTATTCCACGGCCAGCTCGTAGCGGTGCTGCCACGAGTCGGTCTTTTCCCAATTCATGCCCAGCTCGTCCAGCAGAGCTTTCCGCTCCGGCGTCACCCGGGCGCTGCTGCGCTCGGGGTTCTGCCATGCGTACCGCTGGCGGGACACCCACTTGCCCAGCAGGATGCCGTCTTCGTCGATGTACTCGGTGGGAACGTCGAGGTTCCCGTGGGCTGCGTGGTACTTCACAGCGGCCTCGTAGGCGGTCTGCCACTTGCGGTCGTTCCGGTTCGTCCAGTCCACTCCCAGCGCTTCCAGCTTTTCGATTTGGGCGTCGGTCAGCACACCTTCTTTATAAGCGGCACGCTGACTGCCCAGCCAGACGCCCAGCGCCATGCCGTCCGGCGTGACATACTTGACGGGAATTTCCAGCGTGTGATTTTCCAGATAATACTGGACGGCGGCGGCATAGCTCTTCTCCCAGAGGATGCTGCCGGTGTCCCACACCATGCCCAGTGCCTCGAGGCGCTCGACGCGGTCTGACGGCAGGTTCCCGCCCAGATAGCGCTGGCGGTTATAGACGATCCACTCGCCCAGCGCAAAGCCGTCCTTATCCTTATAATGGACCGGCACCAGCAGGTCGCTGTGGCTGTCGCGGTACCGCCGGGCCGAAGCACAGCCGTTCTCCCACGCCAGCTCGAGCCGCTTTTGCCAGTTCATGCCGATTTTGTCCAGCCGGGCGGCCTGCGCGGCGGTGAGGCGTCCCTTTTTCTTTCCGGCACGGACAAGGCGCTGGTTTTCCAGCCAGCGGCCCACGGCCACGCCCCCGAAGCTGTAGGAGCGAGGCACGTCCAGCGTCTTTCCCTCTGCCGTCATCTGCTTTGCGGCGGCATAATAGCGCTCCCAGTCGGAGTCCAGCGCGCGGCGGAGCTGCCGGTAAGCCCGGCGGCAGGCAGAAAGGGGCTCTTCCAGCGGGAAGGCTTCTGCCCCCGCCGCGCTGCACTCCTTCCGCAGCTGCTGCACACAGGTCAGCGCCTCAAAGGCCGCGCTCAGCTCTGCCACCGGCACACTGCCGCAGGCTGCAAGGGCGCGGGCCAGCATCTGCCGGTATGCGGTCGGTTCAGCGCTGCGGCGCACCAGCACCACGCCCGAGATCCCGGCCAGAGGAGCCTGCACCGCCGGGCCGTTGGCACAGACCAGCAGCCGGAGGGTGGCCGCTTCATCGGCCGCAAAGCCTTCTGCATCCTTATAAATATGTGTTCCTGCACCAAACAGCTTCTCGGCCTGCTCTGCGGTCTGCGCCGCCGCTGCATCATCCTCGCAGAGGACAAGATACCGCCCGGCAGCATCCGGGAGCCACTGCGCCAGCAGCTGTTCCACCGGCGGAAGCTTCTCTACGGCGAGGCTCAGAGCCTGATATTTCTCGGCGTTGGGGTCAGGGCAGCCCGGCAGATGGAGGTTCTTCACCTCAGCACGGAGGCGGGCCATCGCATCTTCCAGCGGCCAGAGCAGAGCCGTATAGGAGGCCGGCATGGGCAGCAGACCCTCGGCCATCGCCCCGCCCAGCGCCAGCGGCTCCACGATGGAGTCGGCCAGCATCTCCTCGGCAGCGCGGCAGCTGTCGCCCGGGGCGTCCGGCTCCCCCAGAGCCAGCAGCTTTGCCCCCGGGCAGAGGCGGAACAGAGGCTGGACGCAGTCGGTCCAGTCCTTTGCGCTCATCTCCCTCCAGCCGTCCAGCACCAGCAGGCCGGGCCGGAACTCAGCCAGAGCCACCCAGCCCAGCGCATTCTGCACGGCCAGCTGCTCGCAGCTCATCAGCCGCACCCGGCCGCCCAGCGTCCGGCCCAGCCGCTTTGTCAGGGCGCGGCGCAGTTCCAGACGGGCAGCGCAGGACACCACCCAGAGCACGCGCATCTCGGGGTGGGCGTCCAGCAGCTCCCACACGATGCAGCCTTTGCCCGTACCAGCCGGGCGCACCAGCGCAGCACAGTTTTTCTGCTGCAGTCCAGCCTCCGCTGCACGGCAGGCTGTTTTATTTGAATCATCTACCAAAATCGACATATCTTATCCTTTCTGCCCCTTCCGAGGGTTCAGAAATTCGCTTTTTCTGCAAAAAAGAAACGCGCCTGCGCAAAGCTGGCTTTCCTGCCTGCGCTGCGCCCGCGTTTTTCCTGCAAAAATGTTACTTTCATGCTCTATTTTTATCATAAAAGTTTATTTCTTGTCAAGATGATTTGCACAGATTTTTCCAAATAATTTTACATTCCCTTTTTCCGGAAATTCCGGGACCGTTCCCTGCTGCCCGTTGACGGCGGGGACAGTTGGTGGTAGACTTTTTTCATCGGCTCCCCTTTTGGCGGGAGACTCCCCTATTTATGATATGTGAGGTAATCGATATGAACATCATCAGCACCGAAAAAGCTCCCGGCGCCATCGGCCCCTACTCTCAGGGCTACACCGTGGGCGGTCTCGTCTTCACCTCCGGCCAGATCCCGGTAGACCCCGCCACCGGCGCAGTCGCCGAGGGCATCGCCGCACAGGCTGACCAGAGCTGCCGCAATGTGGGCGCTATTCTCGAAGCTGCCGGCGTGGGCTTTGACAAGGTGATCAAGACCACCTGCTTCCTGGCCGACATCGCCGACTTTGCCGCTTTCAACGAGGTGTACGCCAAGTATTTCACCTCCAAGCCCGCCCGCAGCTGCGTGGCCGTGAAAGACCTCCCCAAGGGCGTGCTCTGCGAGATCGAAGCCATCGCTGAGGCCTAAGCCGCCTTTTCAGCACAAAGAGGGGCCGTCTGCACTCCATTCCGGGTGCGGACGGCCCCTTTTGTCTGCCTTCGATTCCAGTTTTTCATGCTGGCTAACTTTCCCAGCCGGAGAAATTGACTTCGTTTTTCGCTTTTGTTACAATAGAATCAAACTGTTGTAAAAGATTTCCGGTCAAATTTGAAAGAGAGGTCCCTGCCCATGTCCAATTCCCGTGTTGAAAGCCACAGCCGCGCCGAATTGCGCAACAAGATCATCAGCGCAGCCACCCTGCTCGAGATCCTCTTGTCCGGCCTCGTCCTCATCGGCCTGCTGCTGTCGATGGTGCCGCTGCTGCAGTGGATGCCCGGCCTGCTGTTCGACGGCAACGACGTCGAGGTGAGCATCTTCTTACAGCGGGCGCTGGACATCGTCATCGGCATCGAGTTCATCAAGATGCTGGCCAAGCACAGCCCCGGTTCCAGCCTCGAAGTGCTGCTCTACGCCATCGCCCGCCACATGGTGGTGGGTCACGAGTCCGCCATGGAGAACCTGCTGAGCGTGAGCGCCATCGCCCTCATCTTCATCGTGCGGAGGTTCTTCTTCGTGCCGGCCTTCGGCGCTCATCTGCCCGACGGCCACCCCGCACCCGACCTTTCCCCCAGCCAGAGCGGCATCCCGTCAGAGGAATTCGCCGCCCGGCTGCGCAAGCACCTACATCATGACGACACCGACACGGAGCTTGAAGTCGCCATCGAAGACCCCAAGTACGAGGACAACACCGACACGCTGCTGGAAGCAGACCCGAAATGAGCCTGACAACGTAAAATGCCCCGCAGGACGCTCGTCGAGAGCTGCCTGCGGGGCATTTTTTATGCTTAGTTGCTCTTGTGCTTCTGGCCGAAACGGTACTCCTTGCCGTCCCGGATGCGCTGGATGTTGGAACGGTGCATCCAGATGACCATGCCGCCCATGATGGCAGCGCCGACCGTGCAGACCACCACGTCCCGGGTCTGCAGGCCGCGCATGAGGCTGTACACCAGCGTCAGCACCGGGTAGGCTGCGGCCATGGTGATGCTGCCCAGCGACACCATGCCGGTGGGGACCAGACAGACGAGGAAGATGAGTGCCAGCACCGGCAGCAGCACCGGCTGGACTGCCAGAATGGCACCGGCAGCCACCAGCACGCCCTTGCCGCCCTTGAAGCCGAAGTAGATGGGCTTGGAGTGGCCCACCACGGCAAGGATGGCGGCGAGGTAGACGCCCAGATAGGGCGAGACGGCAGCGTCGGCGGGCAGATGGCCGAACAGCCACCGGCCAAGGCAGACGGCCACGACGCCCTTGAGCACATCGCCCACCGCCGTGAGGGCAGCGGCCTTCTTGCCGAAGGTGCGCAGCATGTTGGTCATACCGGCAGCGCCCGAGCCATGGGTGCGGACGTCGTCATGGTACAGATACTTGCTGACGAGGATGCCGGTGTCCACGCTGCCCAGCAGATAGGCTTCGGCAGCGACCGCCAGCACAATGAGAAATGCGGTCATAGAACCAGTCTCCCTTCCTTATACGTCCTTCGCGCCCACTTCGCCGGAGCCGCGCTCACGCACGACAAGGCGGATGGGGGTGTGCTCCAGACCGAAGTTCTCGCGGATCTGGTTGATGATATACCGCTGATAGCTGAAGTGGAACAGGTGCTTTGCGTTGACGAAGGCCACGAACGTCGGCGGACGGGTGGAAGCCTGAGTCAGGTAGAAGATCTTCAGGCGGCGGCCCTTGTCGCTGGGCGGCTGCATCCGAGCGGTGGCACGGGCCAGCATCTCATTCAGCACACCGGTGGGCACGCGGGCACCGTTCTGGCTGTCCACATCGCGGATGAGCTGCATCAGCTTGTTGACGTTGTAGCCGGTCTGGGCCGAGATGAAGATGATGGGAGCGTAGCCCATGAAGCTGAAGCACTCGGCATAGCCCCGGCGCTGCAGTTCCATGGTGTTGGTCTCCTTGCCCTCCACGGCGTCCCACTTGTTGACGACGATGATGCAGGCCTTGCCCTGGTCGTGGGCGTAGCCGGCCACCTTGCTGTCCTGCTCGGTGAAGCCGACGGTGGCGTCCACGAGGATGAGGGCCACGCGGCTGCGCTCGACGGCGGCCAGTGCGCGGACGACCATGTAGCGCTCGAGGCCGTCGGTGATGTTGCTGCGCTTGCGCAGACCGGCGGTATCGGTGAAGATGAACTTGCCGTAAGCGTTGTCCACGGGGGTGTCGATGGCGTCGCGGGTAGTGCCGGCCTCGTTGGCCACGATCATGCGGTTCTCACCGAGGATGCGGTTGGTCAGGCTGGACTTGCCCACATTGGGGCGGCCGATGATGGCGACGGGGATGCGGTCTTCCTCCACGACGGTCTCGCTGAAATCGAGGTGGGCGCAGACAGCGTCCAGCAGGTCGCCGGTGCCGTGGCCGTGGACGGACGAGATGGGCATGACTTCGTCGAAGCCGAGGTTATAGAACTCGTAGAGCTCCATGGGGGTCTCGCCCACGTTGTCGCATTTGTTGACGGCGAGGATGATGGGCTTGTGGCTGCGGCGCAGCATATGGGCCACGTCCTCGTCGGCGGCGGTCAGGCCGTTGCGCACGTCCACCACCATGATGATGCAGTCGGCGGTGTCGATGGCGATCTGGGCCTGCTCGCGCATGTGGGCCAGAATGCCCTCGGTGGCCTTGGGCTCAATGCCGCCGGTATCCACCAGCAGGAACTCGTGGCCGCTCCACTCGCAGTTGGCAAAGATGCGGTCGCGGGTGATGCCCGGGGTATCCTCCACGATGGCCAGACGCTGGCCGCAGAGCTTATTGAACAGGGTGGACTCTGTCTCTTATACACATCTCCGAGCCCACGAGACGCGTAGTAAT
>ENA-OZGJ01000605-OZGJ01000605.1-human-gut-metagenome-genome-assembly--contig:-NODE-605-length-9770-cov-4.254864_pt1 | contig 9770 bp, 3 predicted proteins | sample MGYA00244654_ERZ653654 | MGnify/ENA primary metagenome ERZ653654 (study PRJEB26926, sample SAMN06164964) | human gut metagenome | biome: ENVO:00009003; feature: ENVO:2100002; material: ENVO:00002003... | reverse complement strand
GTTCGGGCTCGAAGGGGCGGAACCCGACGGTGGCCGGGGCGCTCTTGCCCGCGGGCGTCGTCGGCACGTCGAAACTGCCGCGCTGCAATACGCCCTTGTCGGTCGATATTTCCCAGGTGAAGTCGTAGCGGTCGGTCGGGGAGAAGAAATTACGGTTGTGTACGACAACCCTTCCGGCAGCAAGGTCGTCCGCCGTGAACCCGATGGGCTGGAATACATATTTGCACTCCAGTGCCGCGGGCTTCAGCGTACGGTCGGGGTTGACAATGCCGTTGCAGCAGAACGCCGCGTCGTGATGCTCCCCTGCCGGTTCGAAATCCCCGCCGTAGGCCCAATAAGTGCGTTGGCAGGTGTCTTTTTTGACCAGCCCCTGCTCTGCCCAGTCCCAGATATGGCCGCCCAGCAGTCCCTCATGGCTGCGGATGACCGTCCAGTAGTCGTTCAGCCCGCCGGTCGAATTTCCCATCGAGTGGGCGTATTCGCACATCAGCACGGGGCGGTCGATCCGCGGGTTGAGGGCCATGCGCTCCAGCTCCCCGACCGTGGGATACATGCGGCTCACGATATCCACGTAGGCGGGATCGGTCGGATTGCCGCCGTCCTGCGGCTGTTGCGGGGTGCCCGGCTTCCCGTCTGCGGGGGCGGCACTGGTGAATACGGCCGCCGAAGTGCGCCTGAGGGGTACGTAAAGCGGGCTCGCAGGTTGTCCCTGCGCCCCTTCGTAGTGGATCAGGCGCGTGGGGTCGTAATCTTTGGCCCAGCCGGCTGCCGCCGCGTGCGCCGGGCCGCATCCCGATTCGTTGCCCAGCGACCACATGACGATGGAGGGGTGGTTGCGGTCGCGGACGACCATCCGGCTCACACGCTCCAGGAACGGAACGGCCCACTCCGGGTCGTTCGAGAGCTTCCCGCCCGAACCGTGGCTCTCGATGTTGGCTTCGTCGATGACATAAAGGCCGTAGCGGTCGCACAGCTCGTAGAAATAGGGGTCGTTGGGGTAGTGGGACGTACGCACGGAGTTGAAATTCAGCAGTTTCATTAGCCTTACGTCCTGTTCCATCCCTTCGCGCGTGACGGTCTTTCCCGTATATTGGTCGTGGTCGTGGCGGTTTACGCCGTAGAGTTTCACGGGGACGCCGTTGACCAGCATCTCGCGTCCGCGGAGCCGGACGTCGCGGAACCCGACCTTGCAGCTGCGCGATTCGGCGACCTGCCCGTCATCGTTGCGCAGGGTCAGCACGAGGGTGTAGAGCGCAGGGTTCTCGGCGCTCCATTTTTCGGGTGCCGCGATGCGCTGCTCCATCAGTGCAAAGTAGACGTTGTCGCGTTGCGGGTAAGCCTCCGACAGGATTTCTTCGACCGGTAGTCCCATTTCACGGCCTTCGGGCGTCCCGTCGGGGGCATAGAGTTGCGCCCGCAGATGCCATCCTGCCGCCGGGGTGCCCTCGCGCAGGTCGATCGTGGGGCGTATCTGCAACAGCGCGTCGCGCATGTCGCCGTCGAGCAGCGTCCGCACCCCGAAGTCGCCGATGGCCACGTCGGGTTTTGCGGCAAGGTATACTTCGCGGTGTATGCCCGCCATGCGCCAGTGGTCGGCATCTTCGAGGTAACTGCCGTCCGTCCATTTGAAAACCTTCACGGCGAGCGTGTTCTCGCCCGGTCGCAGCAGGCCGGTGACGTCGAATTCCGAGGGCAGGCAGCTGTCCTCGGAATATCCTGCCAGGGTGCCGTTGACCCAGACGTAATAACCCGAGTATACACCCCCGAAGTGCAGCACTACCCGGTCGCCTTCCCAACTTCGGGGTACGGTGAACTTTCGGACGTAGCATCCCGTCGGGTTGTCGCGTGTGATCGACGGCGGTCTGAACTCGAAGGGATAAGGGATGTTGGTGTATATCGGATACCCGTAGCCCTGCATCTCCCAGCACGAGGGAACCTCTATCTCGTCCCAGTCTCCGAGGTCGGCGCCCGGTTGCCAGAACCCTTCGGGGCTTTGGGCGGCGTCTTCCGCAAAACGGAATTTCCAGACGCCGTCGAGCGGCATCATCCGTGATCGGGCGCGGTCTCCCGCCAATGCATCCTGCGGGGTCTTGTAGGAGTAGGAGGTGGCCCGGGCGGGCAGGCGGCGCAGGGCGTTGACGTGCTGGTCGGCCGGGGCGTCCCATCCGTCGGCGGCTGTTGCGGCGCCGTATGCAAGCGTGCACAGGAAGATTGCCGTAAGTCGTTTCATAGTTCGGATAAGGTAGAGTTTTCGATGGAACAAATATAGGAATACTCCACCCGCCGGATTTGCACGGATTTATCAAAAATTAACAGAAAACCGGCCTTTCGCCCCTCCTGCGCTGTCCCGACGAAAATGTGTTAGCATCTGCTGAACCGGTTACATTCCGTGCGCGGGGAATTCCCTACTTTTATCCTGTCGCTCAAACCTAAGACTACGACCTATGAAACGACTCATCCTTTTGACCTGCCTCCTTGCCTTCGTGTCGGTAGCGGAGGCGTGGGCCAAGCGCCCCGGGCGCTCCTTCAGGCGCTCTTTCGTCCAGGTAAGCGCCCGGGATCCCCGTTATTTCTGCCTTTCGGACGGGCAGCCGTATATCCCCGTGGGATGCAACATCGCCGCGATGGGGTCGGTTGCCGACATGGAACATTACCTCGGGGAGATGCACCGCCACGGCGCCAATTTCGGCCGCGTGTGGCTCAACACGGGCCTCTTCGAGATCGAAACCCGCTACGGCGAGGTGGACAGCGCCAAGCTCGTGCGTATCGACCGCCTGCTGGAGCTCGCCGACCGGTACGGCATCAAGATCAAATTCTGTATCGAGAGTTTCCGCCATATCCGACCGGGCGTGAACAAGTGGGACACCAAAGCCTCGTACCATACTTCCAACGGCGGCCCGTTTGCCGATGCCGACGATTATATCACCTCGCCGCGGGGGGAAGAGGAGTTCCTGCGCCGCGTGCGCATCTTCCGCGAGCGTTACGGCGACCATCCCGCCGTTTTCGGCTGGGAGCTGTGGAACGAAATGAACGCCGTGGAGACGCCCGAGGAGCACCTGCGCGCGTGGAATGTCCGTATGCTGCCGCGTGTGAAGGAGATCTTCCCGAAAAACCTGGTGATGCAGAGCCTCGGCTCGCTCGACCGGGAGTCGAGCTTCCCGATTTATGAATTCATCAACCGCCTGCCTTCGAACGAGGTGGCGCAGGTGCACCGCTATATCGACGAGGGTGCCGAACTGGCCGTGTGCGGCGCCCCGGTCGACAGCATGGCCTCCGATGCCATCGCCGTGCTGCGCGGATACGGCCTCCGCAAACCGATGCTGCTGGCCGAGTCGGGCGCCGTGAAACCCGTGCATACCGGCCCCCATCCTATATATAAGGTAGATACGATGGGTTCCGTGCTCCACGACGTGCTCTTCGCCCCCTTTTTCAGCGGGGCCGCCGGGCCGGGGCACCTCTGGCATTGGGATCACCATATCGACAAGCAGCATACCTGGTTCCAGATGGGGCGCTTCGCGCGTGCCGTCGAAGGTGTCGACCCCCTCCGCGAAGGGTTCGAACCCGTGCGCCGCGATACGGCGGGGCTGCGGGTCTATGTGCTGCGGGGCGAACACACGCTGCTTGCCTGGTGCCGCGATACGGTGAGCACGTGGCGGCACGAGCTCTCCGAACGCATTCCGGCGCAGCGGCTGTCCGGCCTGCAGGTCGACTTCACACCGCTGCTCGGCGGGCGCAGGGTGAAGAAAGTGCGGATCTACGACCCCTGGCGGGACGAGTGGGTGCGCGCGTCCCGCCGTGCCGACGTATCGCTTCCGGACTTCACGCGCTCGGTGGTCGTCCGGATCGAATATTGAAGCGCAGGAGGGCGGATGATGAAAACGGACAAATAAATGATAAATCCGTTCTTTATATCCCTGTTCCGTCTTCCTAAATTTGTTGTAACGAAAATCCTGAAGCATAACCAAACCTATCAGCCTATGAAAGAAAAAGACGCTCCGACCTTTTCGATTTTGTGATCCGGCCCTCTCGGTGAACCTCAGTGCGGGCCTGTCCCGCGGCGGTGATTCTCCCCGCGGGACGCAATCAACCAACTACAACCTAAATACCTATGAAAATGAACCATTATTTGAATGTGCCGGGGCTCCTGCGCAGATTCGCGAAGATCGGGCTGGCTCTGCTGCTCGTCCTGCCGGTCGCTTTCGGCGCCGGTGCGCAGGACGTCTCCCCTGCCAGGGTCTCCGGGACGGTCGTCGACCAGCAGGGCATGCCGATCGTCGGGGCCGGGGTGGTCGTCAGGGGAACCCAGACTGGCTCCGTGACCGACCTCGACGGGCGTTTCACGGTCATGGCGGCCAAGGATGCGACGTTGACAGTTTCATTTATCGGCTATACCACCCGGGAGGTGCCCGTAGGAACCCAGACCGATATTCGCATCGTGCTCGCGGAGAATGTCCAGAGCATCGACGATGTGGTGGTGGTCGGCTTCGGCACCCAGAAGAAGGAGACCGTCACCGGCGCCATCGGGCAGCTGTCGGGCAAGGAGCTGATGCGCTCTCCCGTGACCAATATTTCCAATGCCCTCGTAGGGCGTATCGCCGGTATGGCCGCCGTCCAGAAGACCGGCGAGGCCGGCTTCGAGGAGTCCACGATCCGCGTGCGCGGCGTGGGGACGTATGCCGGCGACCAGAATCCGCTGATCGTCATCGACGGCATCGTGCGTGACATGACGGCCTTCAACATGCTCGACCCGAACGATGTGGAGCACGTCAACGTGCTCAAGGACGCTTCGGCGACAGCCGTGTACGGCGTACGCGGTGCCAACGGCGTTATCCTTGTCAACACGCGCCGCGGTTTCGACGGCCCGGCCCGGATCGACCTGCGTTACGAGCAGGGTTTCTCGTTCGCCAGCAAACGCCTGTCGTTCGTCGACGCCGCTACCCGCTCCGAAATGTTCAACGAGGCGGTGGATGCCGTGAATGCCTCGGCGGCACTGAAATACGGCGCCGACGAGATCAAGGCCATGCGCATGCAGACCGACCCCGAGGTCTATCCCGATGTCGACTGGCAGAAGCTCCTTATGAAAAAGGTGTCTCTTTCGGAGAAGGTGAGCGCCAACATCTCGGGCGGCGGCAAGTTCGCCCGCTACTTCACGGCCCTCTCCTTCTACAACCAGGAGGGGCAGTATGCCGTCAAACCCGGCAAATATTCGTGGGTGAGCGACAAGATCGGCCGTTACGGCGAGAATGTCAACTACAAACGCTATAACTTCCGCTCCAACGTCGACATGGACATCACCAAGACCACGGTGGTGAACCTCGGCGTGCAGGGCAACGTGACCGAGAACATGGAGCCCGTCGAGGGATCGGCTGCCATCTACCGCGACATCATCAACGCGGCGCCGAACGCTTTCCCCGTCCGCTTCAAGGACGGCGAACTGGCCGGCCGCGACGGCCTGAACAACCCCTATAACATGCTCACGCAGCGCGGTTGGAAGAAGACCACCGGCAATACGCTTCGCGCCAACCTGACGATCAACCAGGATTTCTCGTTCATCACCCCGGGCCTTTCGGCCAAGGTGAGCTACGCCTACGACGCCGTGAATTATTCGGTGGAGGAGCGTGCGCGCAACATCAACTTCTTCGAGGCCACGGGCCGCGACCAGGACGGCGAACTGATCCGCACCGAGTGGCAGGCCGACCAGAAACAGGAGTACCTGAATTACAAACAGTCCGGCAACGGTTCCCGTACGCAGTACGTCGAGGCGGCGATCAATTACAGCCGGACGTTCGGCGAAAAGCACGAGGTCGGCGGCCTGCTGCTCGGCTTCGCCAAGGATTACCGGTTGCAGGAGGCTACGAGCGATTACCTCAAGTCGCTGCCCAACCGTTCGCTCGGCCTTGCCGGCCGTCTTACCTATGCCTACGACAAGCGTTACCTGATCGAGGCCAACATCGGTTTCAACGGTTCGGAGAACTTCGCCAAGGGCAAGCGCATGGGCGTATTCCCCGCCGTGGCTATCGGCTGGGTGGCCTCCGAGGAGAGCTTCCTGCGCAACAGCGAGGTGCTGACGTGGTTCAAGATCCGTGCGTCGGTCGGGCAGGTCGGCAACGATCAGATCCCCAGTACGCGTTTCATCTACCTGGCTACGATCAACAGCGGCGCCAACGGTTACGGTAACCTCGGCGTCAACTTCGACCAAGGGGCCGGCGGTATCGGCGAAGGTCGCATGGCCAATCAGGACGTGACGTGGGAGGTGTCGACCAAATACAACGTCGGTATCGAAACCGGGTTTTTCAACGAGTTGAAAATCAATGCCGACTTCTTCTACGAGCGGCGTGAAAACATTTTCCTCGCACCCCAGTTCTCGGAGATTTCGGGGCTTCCCAAGGATTATACCAACTACGCCAACATGGGTCTGATGGAGAACCGCGGCTTCGAGGTTTCGGCCGAATACGTCAAGCGTTTCAGCAAAGACCTCACCGTCTCCGTCCGCGGAAACTTCACCTTTGCCCGCAACAAGGTGATCGACGACGGCAAGTACTATGCCTATCCGTGGCAGGATCAGCGCGGCGTGCGTTACGGACTGACCATGGGCTACCGTGCCATGCACCTCTTCTCGCAGGAGGAGCTGGACAACATGCCCGACTACTATACGCAGTTCGGCCTGGACAAGCAGCAGCTGCGTGCCGGCGACATCCGCTACGAAGACCTCAACGACGACGGCAAGATCACCGAGGCCGACATGACGTGGATCGGCAACCCCGCGATGCCGGAGATCGTCTACGGTTTCGGTGCGTCGCTCAACTACAAGGGCTTCGACTTCTCGTTCCTCTTCCAGGGCGGAACCAACCGTTCCTCCTACCTGAGCGGCGGCTGGTATTTCTACCCGTTCCAGGCAGACCGCGGCCCGAAGTTCATGGGTAACGTGATGACCATGTTCAAGGATCGCTGGACGGTGGACAACCCCGATCCGCACGCCTTCTCGCCCCGTCTCTCCTACGGCGCCGATGCCAACAACTACAAGACTTCGACCTGGTGGCAGCGCGACAGCGGCTACCTGCGCCTGAAGAATGTCGAGATCGGCTATACGCTGCCCTCGGCCTGGGCCAGCAAGCTCCGGTGCAGCTCGCTGCGCATCTATGCCACGGGTGTGAACCTGTTTACGGTCAGCAAATTTATCTCCGACTACTGGGATCCCGAGACGGGTGCCGATGCCTATCCCATGCAGCGCCAGGTTTTCGTCGGTGTGAATTTAACCTTCTAATACAGCCTAAAGAATGAAAAAGAATATCGTATATTTAATGCTCGCGTCGCTCCTTTTGTTTACCGGCTGCGCCAACTATCTGGATCAGGATCCCGAAGACCTGAACTCGATGGACAAGATCTTCTCGTCCAAGATCGAGACCACCAAGTGGTACAACCGCATTTACAGCGACGATTTCATGGTGCAGGAGATGCATTACAGCGGCCAGATTCCCTATTTCTGGTGCACCGACGAATCGGCCTACATTCTCGAATCGCACGTGCGCAATATCGCCGAGGGGAAGATGAGCCCCGACAACTACTACGGTTACACGGGTTCCTACAACCTCTATTTCTTCGTGCGTTACTACCAGGCCATCCGCCACTGCAACCTGTTCCTCGAAAACGTGGACAAGTGCGCCGAACTGGGCGAGATCGACCGCCGCACGATGCGTGCCGAAGCCCGCTTCATGCGTGCCTATTACCACTACCTGCTGCTGCGCCTCTACGGCCCGATCCCCATCGTGGAGACCAGCCGTTCGGCCGACCAGATCGGGGCTTCGCAGGCGCGCAACACGCTCGGCGAATGCGTCCGCTGGATCAACGGCGAGATCGACTGGGCCTGTGAAAACGGTATGCCCGCCGCCCGCGACGAGAAATTCACGCTGGGGCTCCCCACCATCGGTGCCGCCCGGGCCATCCAGTCGCGCATGCTGCTGATGGTCGCCAGCCCGCTCTTCAACGGCAATTCGGCCTACAAGAACTGGACGAATCACGACGGCACGGTGCTCATGCCCCAGACCTATGACAAGGAGCTGTGGAAGGATGCCGCCGATGCCGCCAAGACGGTCATCGACATGACCGAATACCAGTTGCTCAAACCGGCCGCAGACGCTACGTTCGATGAGATCGTGGATAACCTCCGCGCCGTGACGACCACCTGGGGCGCCGGCAAGAATACCGAGATCATCTGGGGGCACCCCAACTCGGTGCAGTGGTACGGCATGTGCGCCCTGCCGGCGCGCTGGTACGGCTGGAACGGCCGCTATTCGCTGGCCATCGGCATGATCAACGATTTCTTCATGGCCGACGGCAGCCCGAGCCGCCCGCTCGAAGAGTGGTTCGCCTCCAAGAAGTTCTCGGCCGAAGCCGGCAACGGCACCATCGCCAATACGTTCTGGATGTTCGTCGACCGCGAGCCGCGGTTCTATGCCTCGGTTCACTTCCCCAACCAGCGCCTGTCGTACGCCTATGAGAACAAGACCGACAGCTACCAGGATGCCGACGGTTACGGCGTGGTCGATTTCTGGTACTCGGGGCTGAGCGGCAACGGCAGCACCCCGGGCGACAAGAACACCTCGGGATTCTCCGTGCGCAAGAACCTCCCGCTGGATTACCGCAGCAACAAGCAGACCAGCGAGGCGACGCGTATGCTCAACGTGCCTTTCCCCATCATCCGCCTGGGCGAGGTCTACCTCAATTACGCCGAGGCCCTGAACGAGTACTACGGCACCTCCCGGCAGGACGAAGCGCTCTATTACCTCAACGAAATCCGCACCCGTGCCGGCATTCCGGCCTACGAGGGCAGCTATTCGCAGGACGAGATGCGCGAGATGATCCGCCACGAGCGCAAGATCGAGCTGGCGTGGGAGTGCAACCGCTATTTCGACGTGCGCCGCTGGTTCACGGCCCATGGCCCCGACGGCGAGTTCAACCACGACGAATACGGGCTGGACATGTCGCGCGGTACGAGTGCCACCGACCCGGCGTTCTTCACCCTGACCAAGGTGGCCAACAAGCGCTTCGACATCCAGCACTACTTCCTGCCCATCAAGTCGTCGGAGGTCATGCTCAACACGCAGCTGGTGCAGGCGCCCTACTATTGATGGCCGCAGCCGGACACATGTTAAACTTAAAAATGGAAAATTCGCTATGAAACAGTTTTTTAAGATACTGGCGCTCGCGGCCCTGGCGCTGCCTTTCACCGGCTGCGACGTGGAGTATTCGGACATAAATATTCTGCCCGACCCGGTTTTCGAACAGAACGGGCTGTACACGGTCAATACCATATCCATCTATGACGACTACGAAACCGTCATCAATGTTTCGAGAACTGCCGGTCTGTCGAAAGAACTGGAATTGGATATCGTGGTGGACGAAACGCTGCTCGCCGAATACAACGAATTGTACAACACCGACTATAAACTGCTGGAAGCACAGTTCTACGACATTCCGAAGAATGCGCAACTTGCAAGTACGGTCAAGTCCGTCGATATTTCCGTGCGGATACATCCCAAAGCCCTGATTGCGGCCAAAGGCATGGCTGCGGCTAACAACATGCTGCTCCCCATCCGTATTTCCAATGCCTCCACGCCCGTCGAGGACGGCGGTTCGATGATGCAGGCGCTGTTGCGTTTGAGCATCGTCGAGCCGATTGTGCAGGTGGAGATGCCCGAACAGATGCCGCAGCTGGAGTTCATTCCGACCATTCCGCTGCCGCTGTCTCTTATACACATCTCCGAGCCCAC
>ENA-OZGJ01000604-OZGJ01000604.1-human-gut-metagenome-genome-assembly--contig:-NODE-604-length-9772-cov-4.912319_pt1 | contig 9772 bp, 10 predicted proteins | sample MGYA00244654_ERZ653654 | MGnify/ENA primary metagenome ERZ653654 (study PRJEB26926, sample SAMN06164964) | human gut metagenome | biome: ENVO:00009003; feature: ENVO:2100002; material: ENVO:00002003... | reverse complement strand
TACGAGATTACTACGCGTCTCGTGGGCTCGGAGATGTGTATAAGAGACAGATCCGCAGGTGTATGCTTCGGAGCAGGCGTTTTTTGACGATTTGCAGAAAATATCCGATCTCGTATACAATGAAACGGGAGTCCGTACAAACATATTTCGTTTTCCCGGAGGCAGCAGCAATACGATAAGCCGTAAGTATTCGCCGGGGATTATGACGACGCTGACAAAAGAGGTACAAGAAAAAGGATACTGCTATTTTGATTGGAACGTTTCTTCGGGTGACGCCGTTTCAAGGGAACAGCCTAAAAACACTATAATAGAGAATTGTAAAAAAGTACCGAAATCCAACACAATAGTTGTGCTTTTGCACGATTCTGCGGTGAAAAACACAACTGTGGAGGCACTTCCCGAGATAATCGCATATTATAAAAGTATGGGTTACAGCTTCGGCGTTTTAAGCGAAAAAACATATCCGGTGCATCAAAAAGTCAATAATTGATGTGTGCCCGATTTTTTTGTGTATATTCAATATGAACTAAAGCTTGCGGTTGTTATTTTGCACAAACATTTAAAATTGTTTTGATTTGTCTTTGGAGGTACAGCCGAATTATTGCAAAATCCCCCATATATCGTGTCAAAGCCGTTGACGAGGACAAGTTTTGTGGTATAATATGTTAACGGTACGAAGAAAAAACATTATTATATATCAATATTTGGGGAGAATAACTATGTACGTTAAAGATGTTCTTGTTCAAAATCAGGTAGGACTTCATGCTCGTCCTGCAACCTTCTTCATTCAGAAAGCCAATGAGTTTAAATCTTCTATCTGGGTTGAAAAGGAAGAGAGAAGAGTTAACGCAAAGAGCCTTCTCGGCGTTCTTTCACTCGGCATAATGGGTGGCACAAAGATCAGGATCATTGCCGGCGGCCCCGATGAAGAACAGGCCGTTGAGGAGCTTGTTAAGCTTGTTGAATCAGGCTTTGCCGAGTAATTTAAATATTCAATTAAAACGGCACACCGTATTTTCTTCGGTGTGCCTTATTTTTTAACGAAGGGCGGTGAGTGCTTTGAATCCGAAAATGAAAATACTCAGAAAAAAGGCGATGAGCCTGCCTCTTTTGCCGGGTGTTTATATTATGAAAAATGCCGATGGGGAAATAATATATATCGGTAAAGCAAAAGCACTTAAAAACCGCGTCAGCCAGTATTTCGGCTCGCAAAATCGCCATCCGGTAAAAGTACGTAAAATGGTGGAAAATGTCGACCGTTTTGATTATATAGTAACGGGAAGCGAATTCGAAGCTCTCGTTCTTGAGTGCAGTCTGATAAAACAGCATTCGCCGAAATACAATATTCTTTTAAAAGACGATAAGGGTTACAGCTACATTCGCATATCCGAAGGTGAATATCGCAAGATTTCCGCCGTGTTCAATAAAAAAGATGACGGTTCGGAGTATATAGGTCCGTATCTCAGTTCGTATTCGGTAAGGCAAAGTGTGGACGCGGCCAATAAAATATTCAAATTACCGCAGTGCAACAAGGTCTTTCCGCGCGATTTCGGCAAGAGCAGACCATGCCTTAATTATTATATTTCGCAGTGCTGCGGACTTTGTACGGGTAAAATAAAAAAATCCGATTATGACGAGGCGGTGGACGGCGCGATTGCGTTTTTAAAGGGTGACAGCCGCGATATAATCGCCGATTTGCGTGCCAAAATGGAAAAGGCGGCAGAGGAGCTTGATTTTGAACAGGCTGCAAAGCTGCGCGACCGCATTAACTCCATAGAGCGAATTAAAGAAAAGCAAAAGGTTGTTTATAAATCCGTCGAAGAGCAGGATGTGTTTGCAACCGCTGATATTGACGGCAGTGTGTGCCTTGCTGTTTTAAGGTTTTCAAACGGCAGACTTTTTGACAGCGAGCATTTCTTCTTCGATGACCCCGGTGATAAGAAGGGTATGCGCTCCGATTTCATCACGTCCTATTATTCTATGCGAGACAATATTCCGAAGCGCGTTACTGTAGACGGCGAGGTTGCCGACAGAGAGCTTTTGGAGCAATGGCTTTCCGAGAAAAAGGGCAAAAAAGTTACGGTCTTTGTTCCGGCAAGGGGCGAACAGCTCGAAATAGTTAATATGTGCCGTAAAAACGCCGAGGAAAAGCTGGCGATTAAAAAGGGCAGAACCGGAAGAGAGATAGCCGTTCTCGACGAACTTAAGGATTTACTAGGTCTCAAAAAGACGCCGGAGTACATTGAGTCCTACGATATATCGCATACCGCAGGGCAGGATTCTGTTGCTGGTATGATAGTTTTTAAGGGCGGTAAGCCTTATCGTAAGGCGTATAAACGTTTTTCCATAAAGAGCTTTGACGGTAACGACGATTACCGCGCTATGAATGAGGTTCTTACAAGACGCTTTTCCGAATACGAAAAAAGCAAGGATTCAACCGAGGGCTTCGGTAAATTGCCGGACCTTATACTGCTTGACGGCGGCGTTGGGCAGGTCCATGCCGTAGAACCCGTGCTTCGTGAATTCGGACTTAAAATTCCGCTTTTCGGTATGGTAAAGGATAATCGACACCGCACGCGTGCCATTTCGGGTGACGGCGGCGAAATAGCCATAAATTCAAAGCGACAGGTGTTTACGCTCGTTTCCGAAATACAAAATGAAGTACATCGATTTTCTGTGGCATATCATCACCAAAAGCATGCAAAACGCGGGCTTTCGCTATCTCTTACCGAGATAGAGGGCGTCGGAGAAAAAAGAGCATCCGCGCTTTTAAAATATTTTAAAACCATGACTGCAATTAAAAACGCTGAGGTTGATGAGCTTTCAAAGGCTCCGGGGATAACCTCTGCCGTTGCACAAAATATATATGATTATTACAGAACAAAGGATTGTTTAAAATGATTAACTCGGTTATATTCGATCTCGACGGAACTCTTCTTAACTCTCTCGACGACCTTGCAGACAGCACTAATTACACGCTCAGAACCGCGGGCTACCCGGAAAGGACGCGCGACGAGGTGCGCAGGTTTGTCGGAAACGGTATATATAAGCTTATCGAGAGAGCCGTTCCCACAGGCACCGATAAGGCGGAAATAGATAAGTGTTTCGATATATTTTGCCGCAATTACAAAAAAAATATGGCAAATAAAACAAAACCGTATCCCGGAATTACGGATATGCTAAAAACCCTTTATGAAAACGGCTTTAAGCTTGCCATAGTTACAAATAAGGCTGATTTTGCCGCACAGGAGCTTTGCGGCGAAATGTTCGGCGATTACGTTAAAACCGTTGTCGGAAGCGTAAAAGAGCGCAGAAACAAGCCCTATCCCGACAATGTTTTGTTCGCTATGGATAAGATGGGTGCCGAAAAGAGCGAGACCGTATATGTAGGCGACAGCGAGGTTGATGTCGAAACGGCAAAAAATTCGGGGCTGAGTGTTATTGCCGTGCTTTGGGGCTATCGCGATATAGACGTTCTCAAAAAAGCCGGAGCGGAAAAAACCGCGAAAAATGCCGAAGAATTAAAGAATATACTCTTAAATTTAAAAAAATAGTGAAAACTGTTGACAATTGTGATAAAATAATGAAATAATATTAGAAGCATTTTATGGAGAGATCTTATGAGAGTTATTACCGGTATAGCCAGAGGACGTAAGCTTGTGACTCTTGAGGGCGAAGAAGTGGTGCGTCCCACTACCGACAGGGTAAAAGAGGCTATGTTCAGTATAATACAGTTTGATATTCCGGGGAAATCTGTGCTTGACCTTTTTGCGGGGTCGGGTCAGCTCGGAATTGAGGCTCTTTCACGCGGTGCCGAAAAGGCTGTGTTTGTTGATAAAAGCGCAGAGGCTTTTTCCGTTGTTAAGCAAAACCTTAAAACCTGCGGTTTATCTGATAAAGCAACGGTTATAAATTCCGACAGCTTTGGTTTCCTTCGCAGCACCGCAGAAAAGTTTGATATAATTCTCATTGATCCGCCGTATAGCAGGCAAATGGCAGAAACAGCTCTGTCTCTTGTCGACGGTGTTTTAAAAGACGGCGGCATTGTAATGTGTGAAACCGATTACCGCGAGGACTTGCCGGAAGAAGTCGGTGATATTAAAAAATTTAAGGAATATAAATATTCCAAGACTAAACTCACTACCTATAAAAAGTAATTCGGAGGGGTTTTCTTGAAAACGGTTATATGTCCCGGCAGTTTTGACCCTGTTACAATGGGGCACCTTGACATTATCCGCAGAAGCGCGAAAATGTTTGATAAGGTCATCGTTGTCGTAATGACAAATTATCATAAAAAAAATAATTATGCCTTCACGTCGGAGGAGAGAGTTGAGCTTTTGAAGCGCTGTACCGCAGATATGCCAAACGTCGATGTGGACCGATACGACGGTTTGCTCGCCGATTATGCGCGCCGCAAAGAGGCGGTTGCCATAGTAAAGGGCCTTCGAGCGGTTTCGGATTTTGAGTACGAATTTCAACAGGCGCTCACAAATAAAAAACTCAATAACGAGCTTGAAACGGTATTTATTACAACGCGAGCCGAGAATATGTACTTGAGCTCCAGCGTGGTAAAGCAGGTTTGTGAGCTCGGCGGTGACATTAGCACATTCGTTCCTGCTGAAATACGTGAGGACATCATCAAAAGAATAAAAAAATAAACTGAGAGACAGCAAATAAGAGGTGTAAAACAAATGACTATTGAAAGCTTAATAGAGGAGCTTGAGCAGATTATTGATGAGGGAAAATCCGTTCCCTTTACTTCTAATCAGATAGTTGACGTCGAAAGGCTCAGAACCACTATCGAGGATATGAGGCTTAATATGCCCGATGAGCTTATGCAGGCGAGAAAAATAGCCTCCGAGAGAAAGGAAATACTTACTGCGGCGCAAAGCACCGCCGAGGGGATTATTACCGCGGCAAAGAAAAAGGCCGATGAGCTTATTTCCGAGCACGAGATAACGAAGGGCGCCGAGGCCGAGGCTGAAAATATTATGGCGGAAGCACGTAAAAAGGCAAACGGTATCGTCGAGCAGGCGAGAGGGACTGCAGCGGAGCTTACAGAGCAGGCTCAAAAGTGGTCAAACGATATGCGTAAAAGCGCAGGCGAATACGTTGAGAGGGTTGTATCTATGGCAGACGAGGGTCTTACCAACTCCGTAAATGAAATAAGACGCGTGCGTCAGTCTCTCAAGGCTGCCGCTCAGCACAAAAAGGCTCCCGAAGAGAGCAAGTAATTTTTGCTGCCTTATATAGTATTTTATTTCGCCTCGTTGCATATATTTGCTTCGAGGTGAATTTATATGTTCGTATACTCCGTAAAGAAAAGGCAGGTAAAAATGGCTCTGCTTGTGTTTTTTGTGGCATTGCTTGCAGTCGCGCTGATTATTGTTTCTCATCATACGGCAGAGGCGGGAAAAACGGCGGCGCTGAATATCAGAGCAGCTTCCTCCGAGGACAGAATAGCGTATCTTTCGCAGTTCGGCTGGAGCGTAAAAGAAGATCCGGTTGAGGTTTGCGAAGTGATTATTCCCGCGGAATTTGATGATGTATACGAAAAATACAATGAGCTTCAAAAGGAACAAGGCTTTGATTTATCTTTGTATGCGTCGAAACGGGTAAAGCGTTGGACATATGAGATTACAAATTATACGGGCTACGAAAATACCGGCTTTATCCACGCAAATATCTTGGTGTATGACGGCAAGGTGATAGGCGGAGATGTGTGCTCAACAGAGCTTAACGGCTTTATGCACGGCTTTGCAAAGCCTGATAACACCGGCGAATAAATAAGGAGAAACGGATGAAAAAAGAGCGGATAGATAAGCTTATAGCAGGCAGCGGTAAACTCAGCAGAAAAGACGTGGCAGGTCTGATTTCTCACGGCAATGTTACACTTAACGGCAGGACTGTCAAAAGCGGCTCCGAAAAGGCTGATGCCGATTCGGACGAGATTAAAGTATGCGGTGAAATTTTCACAATAAAAAAACATATATACATAATGCTCAATAAGCCGAAGGGCGTTGTTTCGGCAAGCGACGGAAAAGGCGAAAGAACCGTTTGTGACCTTGTTCCCGAAAAGCTTATGCGCCGTGGGCTGTTCCCCGCCGGCAGACTCGATAAAGATACTACGGGCTTTGTGCTGATAACCGATGACGGCGAGTTCGCACACCGTATTCTCTCACCGAAAAACCACATTGATAAAACGTACGTTGTGTCTCTTCGTGACAATATCGAAGAAGAGGCCGTTTCGTTGCTCGAAAACGGCATTACTCTTCGTGACGGAACGAATTTTTTGCCGTCAAAAATAAAAATACTCTCCGATAAAGAGTGCGAAATTACTATTTGCGAGGGTAAATATCATCAGATAAAGCGTATGTTTTGCGCCGTAGGAAACGAGGTTACAAATCTTCGCCGTATAAAAATGGGACGACTCTTCCTCGATGAAAGGCTGAGAGACGGCGAGTGCCGCGAAATAACAGCCGATGAATTAAAAATGATTTCCGAAAAAGAATAAAGTTGATGCGGTATTCGCAAAGCTCCCTTTACGGGAGCTTTTTTGACGTAAAAGAACAGGACGCTCTCCGAAGGAAGCGTCCTGTTTTGCTTATTTTAATCTATTTAATGAATTTATGACTTTCCCTTACTGCCATACTGTCGCATCGCTCATTTTCCGGATGACCCGCATGCCCCTTGAGCCAAACAATATTAAGACTGTGCTTTGATATGAGCGTCAAAAGCTCATCCCATAAATCGGAATTCAACGCCGGCTTGCCGTCGCTCTTTTTCCAACCCTTCCTTTTCCAGCCCTCTGCCCAGCCTTTTGTTATGGCGTCCGCAACATATTTTGAATCCGTATAAAGAGTTACGTCGCACGGCCTTTTAAGCGCCTTAAAGCCCTCTATTACCGCGGTCAGCTCCATTCTGTTGTTTGTGGTGCTGCGTTCTCCGCCCGACAGCTCTTTTTCAGCCGAACCGAAACGCAAAATTGTACCCCACCCTCCGGGACCGGGATTTCCGGAGCACGCACCGTCGGTGTACATTTCAATTTTGTCAAGCTCTTTTTTCATGTGTTCACATCCGATTTGCTATAAAATCACACGGATATTTTAACATTAAATTCGCATTAAAACAACAGATTATTTTATAGCGACGGGGCAATAATACTTTTATGCATATATCCCTCTTTTCCCCGTAGTGCGGAATACGTATGAAAGGTTACGGTGGTTTTGTGAAAGCGGTAATAGCATCTGAAGTCAGAAACGGATTTTTTAATGATGATTTTTTCGGTACGCCTAAAATTCTTTTGCCTTTACTCGGTAAACCGCTGCTCGGCTATATGACCGATATGCTTTCTTTTTACGGAATGAACGAAATTGTGCTTTTGCTTGATGCACAATCGGAAAAAGTAAGCGAGTATTTAAAAAATAATCCGACTTGCGGAGCAAAGGTTAAGCCGGTTATCGGAAAAAGTATAAACGACGCTTTAAACTCACTTTTCTATTCTGATGAAAAAGAGGATGACAACGTTTTACTGATAACCGACAACGTGCTTTTTGATTTTGATTTGAGCGAAGCCGAAAAATATCACCGAAGTATGGGGGCGGATGTAACCGTAATAATCACGCATTGTGACGGAGTTACCGGAGAGAAGCTTGTTTTCACGTCACCGTCCGGCAGAATTACGGGCTTTTCGGGGAGCGTCGGCAGGTGCGGCTTTCTTACGGATAAGGCGGACACGGGCATTTATATAATTTCCGGCAGAATATTAAAAATGCTTCGCGACCGCACAATCACGGTTTTTTCAAATGAGATACTGCCTGAATTGCTCTCACAAAATAAAAGTCTTTTTGCATTTCGGTGCGCCGGTTACAGGCGCGGTATAAATACGGTATTATCATATTTAAAATGTACTCGCGATATGCTTGACGGAAAAACAGTATTTCCTCTGTCGGAAATATGCGACGGCATATATTCAAACAGCGAACTGCCTTGCGGCAAATACAATATTACGCCGCCTGTGTTTATAGGTGAAAATACCGAAATTTCGGACGGAGCGGATTTAGGACCGTATACCGTAGTGGGCGACGGCTGTTTTATAGGCGAAAAAGCATTTGTTCGTGGCAGTATTATGCTCAATAAATCCGCAGCTTTACGCGGAGCCGATATATCGGGAGCCGTTATGGGTGTAAATTCGGTTGCGGAGGAAAACAGCAAAATGTCTTTAGGCAGCGTGCTGTGTGAGAAAACGACTGTCGGCAGAAATATGGCGGTTGGCGAAAATGTAAAAGTCACACCGAAACCGCACGGCAGTATTTCCGCGCCCGAAAGTCAGCCGCAGGCTTATTATTACGCCGAAAATATTGCCGCTTTAGGCAGCCGCGGTACCGATTCGCTTTTCGGCGATTTTGATATAGGCCTGTTTTGCAAAGTCGGCAGAGCCTTGGGCAGCTGTGAGTTCGGTACGCGAACAGGAATAGGGTACGATGACAGCGTTTCTTCCGCAGCGGCGGTAAAGGCCGTTACGGCAGGACTTATATCCTCGGGCTCGCACGTGTTTGATTTCGGCAGATGCTTTTTGTCAGAAGTCGCTTTTTTCTCTTCTTTTTGTTCTCTCGGCTGCGGAATTTACATTTATTCGGAAAAGAACGGTATTCATTCGGCGTTTTACGGAAACGGCGGATTGCCGTTATCGCCCGATTTCGAGCAGGCACTTGAGCGCCGTGCAGAAAACGGCGAATTTCGCCGTTGCTCGGCACAGAATATGCGAGCCGTCTCCGATATGTCAAGTATGAGCAGTATGTATCGCCGAGAACTTTTGAGACAATCGGGAGATATGCTTTCGGGTATTACGGCCAATGTAATGAGCGATAATAAGGACATACTTTTACTTATGGAGGATTGTCTTTTAACACTCGGCTGCGGTAAAGGCGATGACATCACGTTTAAGATAACAAGAGGCGGCACGGAGGTTTCGGCATTTTGCCGTGAATGCGGGTGGATCAATATGGATAAGCTGCTTTCGTTGTGCTGTCTGTATGAGTTTCAATGTGGTCATGATGTTGCTGTGCCGTATGATGCTCCGGCAGCTATAAATGATATGGCAGACGGATATGAAAAGCGTGTTTTGCGGTACCCCGTGCAGGCGAAGACGCCTGCTCGCGATGAACTCAAATATCTGTCATCAAAACAGATTTTTTTGCGTGACGGGTTGTTTATGGCGGTAAAAATACTCGGTATAATGCGCGAGACCGGATATTCTTTCCCAAAACTGCTTTCACAGATACCTAAATTCTTTGTAAAACACAAAACCGTCAGCTTTTCCTCCGTTCCCGAGGATATTTGCAGAGCTTTCCCAAATGACACCGTTTATCCGTCTCATAACGGGGCGGTAATGTATCGCAGCGGCGGCAGAGTGCTGCTGAAACCGTCTGAAAACGGCAAAATAATCGAGATAGTCACAGAGGCACTGAACTATGAGGTGTCGTGTGAGCTGTGTGATGATATTGAAAATAAACTGAGAGATTTAGGCTCTGTTCTCAATTGACATCCGAGGCAAAAAATAGTATTATATTATAATCCATGATTATGCGGTGGAGTGGTGCCGTATCTTGATTAGGATTTTACCTGCTTTTTGTACGTTTTGAAAAGCAGGATACATATATTCATTTTTTATTAAGGAGATATTTAATGTTAAAGAAAAAAACAGAGAGACTTATTCCGCAGTCGGATCAGCCTAAAAAGCAGGTCTGTCTCTTATACACATCTCCGAGCC
>ENA-OZGJ01000579-OZGJ01000579.1-human-gut-metagenome-genome-assembly--contig:-NODE-579-length-10045-cov-3.851451_pt1 | contig 10045 bp, 6 predicted proteins | sample MGYA00244654_ERZ653654 | MGnify/ENA primary metagenome ERZ653654 (study PRJEB26926, sample SAMN06164964) | human gut metagenome | biome: ENVO:00009003; feature: ENVO:2100002; material: ENVO:00002003... | reverse complement strand
CCGCTCCCGACACCGCACGGTACGGACAGCGGCGACCGCCGACCCGCACGACCCGGCCACCGACCGGAATACCCAGCCCGCAAGCCCCCCATCCGCAGTAACAATCCCCGGCGCAAACGGCATCTTCCGCCACAGGAAACGCGCCCGGCGCTGCGGCCGGCAACAGGCAGCAAATCCCGGTGCAGCCGGTATACCCCGCACATGAAGCCGTCCGGTACAGAGCCGCCCGGCACCGCAGGCAGTCCCGGAAACCAAAGCCGGCGAACCCCGCCCCGCAAGAGCTCTTTCCGACACCGGCCGCAGGGAACCGATCCTGCCTCCGCGCACCCTTTCCATACTACAGGCGACACCCTTCCGAGGGAGCGTCTCTTCCCCGCGAAAAAGGCCGAAAACCCTTTCAGAATACACCCAAACCCGTTTCCGGCATCGCACGCCAAAAATTTCACCCACACAATCCACTCAGGGACAACGCAATAAATGCCGACAAACAAGTTAACATAATATTTGGCAATAACACGCCGTTAGATAGGCGAAGAATCAAAAGTTAGAACATTAAATTTCATGACGACGCAACATGCAAGTAAAAATTTCAAAGACGCTCGAGGGCATCATCGCCCGCGCGGCGTTTAATACGACCAAGGCAGGAATCGACCACTCGTTGAAGGATTTTCTCATGCTGGAGATGCTCCGCGAAGAGGGATCGCTCGCCTACCAGCTTTTATCCTCCCGCCTGAAGGACTGGGAGCTCTACCAGGTACGCCTGCGCATCGAACGCGAGGTATTGGGGTCGAGGCTGCGTGAGAAAACGGGCCCCGAAGAGTTTTACCGCGCCTTTACCGACGAGTTGTGCGCCGTATCGGGCGCCACGCGGAGCGTTTCTACGGCCCACGCGCTGCGAGCCATCGTCGGCGACCGCTCGACCGCGACATCGCGCGTACTCGAAATGTACGGCATCACGGGCGAAGTCGTATCCGAAGACATCAAGAAATTCGCCGCCGGCGACGACTTCCGCACGGAGATACAGGTACACATGCTCGACTTCGGCGAGGAAAACAAACCCGAAGAGAAAAACACATCGCACGTGCTCGACAAGTTCGGCGTAAACCTCACGCAGATGGCCCGCGAGGGCAAGATCGACCCCGTCGTGGGGCGCGAGCAGGAGATCGAGCGCGTAGTCCAGATACTCTCGCGCCGCAAGAAGAACAACCCGATCCTGATCGGCGAGGCGGGCGTAGGCAAGAGCGCCATCATCGAAGGGCTGGCACTGCGCATCGCAGGCGGCGAGGTGCCCTACACCATCGCCGACAAGACACTCTTCTCGCTCGACGTATCGTCGCTCGTGGCGGGCACGAAGTTCCGCGGCGAATTCGAGGAGCGTATGCAGCAATTGCTCGACGAACTGCGCAAGGCCAAGGACACGATCATATTCATCGACGAGATACACACCATCGTGGGTGCCGGTTCTACGCAGGGCAGCCTCGACACGGCCAACATCCTCAAACCAGCACTCGCCCGGGGCGAACTGCAGACCATCGGCGCCACGACGCTCGACGAATACCGCGAGAACATCGAAAGCGACTCGGCGCTCGAGCGCCGGTTCCAGAAAGTCGTCGTCGAGCCCACGACACCCGAGCAGACGCTCCAGATACTGCGCAACATCGCACCCCACTACGAGCAGCACCACAAGGTGCGCTATACGGAAGAGGCGTTGCAGGCCTGCGTGGAACTCACCGGGCGCTACATCACCGACCGCTTCTTCCCGGACAAGGCGATCGACGTGCTGGACGAGGCGGGCTCGCGCATACACCTGCAATCGGCGCGCGAACCGGCCGAACTGCGCCAGATGGAGACCGCACTCGACCAAGTGCGGCGCGAACGCCGCGAGGCGGTCAAAGAACTGGTCTACGAAAAGGCCGCCTCGGCACGCCTGCGCGAAATCGCACTCCGTTCGAAACTGGGCGAAAGCCGCAACGAATGGCAGCGGTCGCTCGAAACCAACCCCGTGGAGATCACGGCCGAGCATATCCAGCAGGTCATCACCTCGATGACGGGCATCCCCGCCGAGCGCATCTCGGGCGGAGAGCTGACCCGCCTGCAAACCCTCTGCCAGCACCTTTCGCAGCGTGTCGTAGGGCAGCAGGAGGCCGTCGAAAAGATCTCGCGCACGATCCGCCGCTCGCGGGCCGGGCTCAAGGACGAGAACCGCCCGATCGGGGTATTCCTCTTCGTCGGCCCCACGGGCGTGGGCAAGACACTGCTCGCCAAGGAGGTTTCGAAATGGCTCTTCGACGAACAGCGCGGGCTGATCCGCATCGACATGAGCGAATACAGCGAGAAGCACAACGTCGCCCGGCTGATCGGCTCGCCCCCGGGTTATGTCGGCTACGGCGAGGGCGGACAGCTCACCGAGGCGGTACGCCGCCAGCCCTATGCCGTGATCCTGTTCGACGAGATCGAGAAAGCGCCCCCCGAGGTCTTCAACTCGATGCTGCAGATCTTCGACGAGGGGCACCTCACCGACGGTTCTGGCCGCAAGGTGGACTTCCGCAACACGATCATCATCATGACCTCGAACGTCGGGTCGCGCAACGTGGTCAAGAAATCGGTGCAGGTAGGTTACAGCACCGTGTCGAAGAGCGCCACGGCCTCCGCAATGCCCCAGTGCGAATACCGCAAGGCTCTCGAGCAGACCTTCGCCCCGGAGTTCCTGAACCGGATCGACGACATCGTATTGTTCCGCACGCTGGAACTGAGCGATGTGGAGCGTATCATCGAGCTGGAGTTGCAGGGGCTCTTCGAACGCACGCGCCGCCTGGGCTACAAGGTGAAGATCACCGACGGCGCCAAACGCCGCCTGGCGGCCATGGGCTACGAATCGCGCTACGGAGTCCGCTCGCTCAAGCGTACGCTGATGGACAATGTCGAGGAACCGCTTTCGACGCTGATCATCGACGGCAAACTCCACGAAGGCGACACGGTCGTCGTCGAATCGGACAAATCGCACGGCGTAAAACTGCGCGTGGCATGACACGCAATCTGTCTTTTGAAAAAGGCCGGAAATGAATCCGGTCTTTTTTTTATGTCCGCGCCTGATTTTTTACGCCGGGATTATCATTCCGACCATTTTTTTAACTATTTTTGCACGGAATCAGCACCGTTCCACAACAAAAAAATGCGTCCGCTTTCCATAAAGGCCCTTGCGTCAGGGCTTGTCATGTTCCTGTTTCCGTATGCCGCAATATCGGCATGCACCGGATCGGCGCATGCCGACAGCCTTCTTACGCTCCTGCCGCAAACACACGATGCTGCCGGGCGGGAACGGATATACGTGCTGCTGGCCGACATGAGCGGCGACAGCCTCGAACTGGCCGCACCCTATTGGGAAGCGGCACTCGCCGAAGCACACAAGGCCGGGGATACCTACGGATGCAAAGATGCGCTGGACTTTCTGGTTCGTAAATTCGCCGACCGCGACACCCGGCGGGCCGAGAAATACATCGCCCTCTCGGACAGCATCCTCCCGGGTTCCCGCCACGCCCTGTTCCGTTCGTCGCTTTACGCGTACTACCTCTGGAAACAGATGAACGACAACAATTCGATCGAAACGGTAACGCGTGCGCTGGAAGAACTCAAAGGCAAAAACCGCGATCAGCTCACACCCGAGGAGCGCATCGAATGGGAATTCCTGACAGGCCTCGCCATCGACTTTTCGTCGATCTCGACCGAAGCCTACGGCAACATCCCCAAGGCGATCCCCTATGTGGAGCAGGCACTGGAGAAACTCGGGAAATACCCGCTCGAAGAGCGGCTCCACCTGGAAAAGATTTGCCACGACGAGCTCTCCGACCTCTATATGCTCTGCAAAGACAAGCGCGCCGAAGAGCAGATCGGGCAATGCATCGACCTGCATCGCAAATGGCTGGCGATGGACGACCGTTTCGAACGGCCTCACCGCGACACGACGGGCTACATGATGCGCGCCTACGCCAAAATGGTTTACCTGCGCGACCTGATCCCGGAAGAAAAGGTAAGCGATTATTACCACAAATGCATGGAGCTGGCCCGCGCCAAATGCGACACGGCCGAAATATACAGCACAAGTGCCCGCTATTACCAGTATATGGGCGACAATGAACGGGCCGTGGCTTATATCGACTCGACCATAACCGCCTATAAACGCGCAGGCATAAAAGCGGATTTCGCGCCTATCTATGCCACGCAATCCTACCTGTACGAGGCAATGGGGGAATATAAAAAAGCCCTCGGAGCGGTGCGGGAAGCCAACAACATCCGCTTCAACAAGCGGGTAGAAGAGGCGCAAAGCAGCCTTGCCGAAATGCAGACCTTGTTCGACGTCGACCAATTGGAATTCGAAAAGTCCCGGCTGACCGGCCGCATACGATTCATCGCCCTGCTTGCCGGCGGCATCCTGGTGTTGCTGCTCATCGGCTGGAGTATCTACCAGTACGCCATGGTCCGACGGCTGAAGCAGATCAGGCGGCAGTTGATCGACGCCAACAAAGAGATAACCCGCCAAAGCCGCCGCGCCATGGAGAGCGAAAAGATGAAAACAGCCTTCATCAATTCGATGTGCCACGAAATCCGCACGCCGCTCAACGCCATCAACGGGTTCTCGGATCTACTGCTCGAAGGCGACCACGACCACAATACGCGGCGCGAATTCCGCGAACAGATATGGGCCAGCACGACCGCGCTGACCACCCTGCTGGAGAACATGCTCGAACTGTCGCGGCTCGTCAGCTCCGAAGAGCCCCTGCCGCTCGCCGAAACCGATCTCGGCCTGCTGTGTGCCGAGCGGCTGCAAATCCAGCGTGAACTTTCCCAAAACCCGTCGGTAGAGTACATCCTCAAGGGGGGGGGTCGCGGCACCTGCGTCATCCCGACCAATGAAACCTACATGACGCGCGTAATCGACAACCTGTTGCAGAACGCCGCCAAATTCACCGCAACGGGTTCCATCACGGTCTGCTGCGAAAAGGACGACCGTGAACGTCGGTTCCATATCCTCGTGGCCGATACCGGCATAGGCATCGTCCCGGACAAGCAGGAATGGGTGTTCGACCGCTTCACCAAGGTAGATTCTTTCAAACCCGGGTCGGGCATCGGCCTGTACCTCTGCCGCCTGATCGTCACACGGCTCGGGGGCGCAATCCGCGTATGCCCCGACTACCGCGCGGGCTGCTGCATCGAAATCACGCTTCCGTACTGACCCCAGGCATGGAATCCGCCCCGAAACGGGCGGATTTTTCATCCCGGGACAGCCCGAGGATTGCAATCCGGACATAAATAGCTATCTTTGCACCCTAATCCGGAAAACCGAATGTACAGTTTCTCGAAATACAAAGACCAGTACAAGTCCAACCTGCGGCTGGCGCTGCCCGTCGTACTGACGCAATTGGGACAGATCCTCACGCAGGTGGCCGACAACCTGATGGTAGGCCGCTACGGCGGCGACGACCCCGTGCCGCTGGCCGCCGTATCGTTCGGCGGGGCGGTGTTCTTCATCCTTTTCATCGCCGCCATCGGCATCGCGCTGGGCATGACGCCCCTCGTGGGGGAACTCTACGCGCAGGGCGACCGCGAGAAGTCGGCCGGGCTGCTGCAAAACGGCATCCTGTTCTACACGCTGCTCGGGTTAGCGATGGCCGCCGTACAATATGCCGTCATCCCGCTCATGTACCACCTCGGCCAGCCCGTCGAGGTCGTCGACATGGCCATTCCCTACTACAAGATGCTGGTATTCAGCATGCCGTTCGTCATGCTCTTCTTCGCCTTCAAGCAATTCCTCGAAGGCGTGGGCAACACCAAGGTCGAGATGGTCGTGACGATCATCGCCAACCTGGCCAACATCGGCTTCAACGCGGTGTTCATCTACGGCCGCTTCGGCCTTCCCGAGATGGGTGCCGAAGGCGCCGGGCTGGGTACGCTGCTCTCACGCATCATCGCCCCGATCCTGATGATCGGCTACTTCTACAACCGCCACAAATACCGCGGCTACCTCGACGGGTTCTCGCCCCGCAACTATTCGTGGGCCACGGTGAAGAACCTGCTGCACATGGGGCTTCCGATCTCGATGCAGATGTTCCTCGAAGCCTCGGCGTTCGTCGGCACGGGGATCATGATGGGCTGGTTCGGCAAGGAGACCATGAGCGCCAACCAGATCGCCGTCACGATCGGCAACTGCGCCTTCATGATCGTCATGTCGATCGGTGCGGCCACCACCATCCGCGTGTCGCACTGCTACGGTGCCCGCAACATCGGGGAGTTGTCGCTGGCGGCCAAGGCGTCGTACCACCTGGTACTGGCCTGGAACGCTTTTGCAGCGCTGGTCTTCATCACCATGCGCAACATCATCCCGACGTTCTTCTCGACCAACCCCGAGGTGATCGCCATCGCTTCGCAACTGCTGGTCTTCGCGGCGCTCTACCAGCTTTCGGACGGCATCCAGAATGTTTCGGTGGGTATTCTGCGCGGCATACAGGACGTGAAGATCATCATGCCGATCGCCTTCGTATCTTACTGGCTGCTGAACCTGCCGGTGGGTTACCTGTTCGGCTTCACGCTCGGCATGGGCCCGACGGGGCTTTTCCTCGGCTTCTCGTTCGGCCTGTCGGCCGCGGCCGTGATGATGATCGTCCGCATCCGGCGCAGCGTCCGCAAGCTCCGCCTGGGCAATTGAGGCAACGATTTAGGCACAGTGGCCGCCGGTTAAAAAAAATTTCGTATCTTTACGCAAATTATGCCCACAAATGGACACCGAAAAACAATATACGAAAAAGTGTAAACCCGAAGTCGGCCGCGGATGCAGTTTCTGCGATTGCGGCGCAGAGTGCGAGGCGAAACTCTGCGACGGGTGTTTCAAGCTCCACGAAACGGCGTGGCTCGAGGAGTACCCCGAGAATATCCCGACCGACATCGTGGAGGTGCGGTTCAAGAACACGCGCCGCTCGTTCTACCAGAACGCCAACAACCTGCAGCTCAAGCGGGGCGACATCGTGGCGGTCGAGGCATCGCCCGGACACGACATCGGCGTCGTTTCGCTCACGGGCGACCTGGTAGCACGCCAGATGCGCCGCACGGGATTCAACCCCTACAACGGCGAGTTCAAGAAGGTTTACCGCAAGGCCAAACCCTACGACATCGAGAAATGGCAGGAGGCCATTGCCCTCGAACACGAGACGATGATCGCTTCGCGCCAGATTGCCGCCGACATGGGACTCAACATGAAGATCGGCGACGTGGAGTACCAGGGGGACAAGATCAAGGCTATTTTCTACTATATCGCCGACGAGCGTGTCGATTTCCGCGAACTGATCAAGGTCTTCGCCGAGCGGTTCCACATCCGCATCGAAATGAAGCAGATCGGCGCACGCCAGGAAGCCGGGCGCATCGGCGGGCTGGGTGCCTGCGGGCGCGAGCTGTGCTGCGCATCGTGGATGTCGAGCTTCTCGAGCGTCACGACGGGTGCCGCCCGTGCACAGGAGATTTCGCTCAATCCCCAGAAACTGGCCGGACAGTGCTCGAAGCTCAAATGCTGCATGATGTACGAATACGACACCTATGTCGACGCCCGCAAGGAGTTCCCGCGCCTGCGTGAGCCGCTGCAGGCCATCGACGGCGAATATTTCCTCGTCAAGAGCGACATCCTCGCCGGTACGATGACCTTCTCGTCGAGCAAGGATGCGATGGTCAATGTCACCACGCTGCCCGTGTCGCGCGTGCGCGAAATCATGGCGCTGAACCGTGCAGGCAAGAAGGTCGACCAGCTGCAGCACGCCGACGACATCCGCCCGATAGCCGAGGAGCCGACCTACCGCTCCGAAGAGGACAGCATCACCCGTTTCGACTCGGCCAAACGGCGCAACAAGCGCGGCCGCAACCGGGGCAAACAGAACGGGCAGGAGGGGCAGAACGGACAGCCTTCCCAGGAAACAGGACAGGAGCGCCGCCAGGCTCAGCCGGGGCAGCAGCCCCAGCAGGAGCGCCCCGAACGCCGCCAGCGGCGCAGCGACCGTTCCCGCAACGGGGAAAACCGTAACGGGGAAGGCCGCAGCAACGAGAACCGGAACAACGGGGAGGGCCGCAACGGCGGTGATCGCCGCAACGGGAACCGCAATGAGGCAGCTCCCCGCAACAATGGCAACGGCAACAACGGAGGCAACAACGGCGCAGAGGGCAATACAAACGGCGGGGAACGCCGCGAAGGTGGCAACAGGCGCAACAACCGCAACCGCCGCCGTCCGGGAGGCGAACGCCGCGAAGGGAGCAGCGACAACGGCAGCGGAAGCAACGGGGGTTCAAACGAATAGGCAGTGATACGGGCACGTGACATAGCGGCACGTCGCGCAGCAGCCGGAACGCTTCGGCAGACGGCCGGCATTCCGGGAAGCACAGCCACGCAGGCCGGCGCAATGCAGCCCTGTACGACACAACCCGGCACAACACAGACCGGCACGACAGAACCCCGTGCAACACAACCCGGCACAACGAGGTTCCATACGCCGAGGTCGGGCAGGGCAGCGTCCGGCACAGCCGCATACCGGGATCGGACGGGCAGCGCATTCCGGAAAGTCCGTCGGGCAGTACTCCTTTCCATCGCGGCCTTTGCCGCAGGCTGCGTGTCACCCCACGGAGCCGCGGTGACCGATGTGAATGCCTCGGGCTGGGACACCCCCGCCGCCATCGTCTTCACCAACACCGATACGACGACGCTGCGTGACATGGATTTGTTCCTGCGCTACGACGACCGCATGGATGAAGACACGCTGACGGTACGCATAGCAGTCGTCACACCCGATTCGCTCCGGCACGAAGAGGCTTTCCGGCTCGTACTCCCGGCCGCGCATACTCCGGCCGCCCTATCGCGCGAGGCCGACCTCCCCTATCGCCGCCGCATCCGTTTCGCCCGCACGGGCGACTACTGCATAACCGTCACACCCGGCCGCCCGGTGAAGGGCGTCGAGGCCGTCGGCATAAATATCGTAAAAAGCGAATAAGAGACAACAATGGGCAAGGACAAGCTCCGCAAGTTCCGCGAGAACCTGACTTTCGACTGTTTCATACAACCCGAATTCGACGAGGTATTCCGTTGCGACCACCCGCTCAAAGGGCATTGGCGCAGCGACTTTTTCCATAACGACAACCCGATCGTACTCGAATTGGGCTGCGGCAAGGGCGAATATACCGTAGCGCTGGCCGAGCGCGACCCGTCGCGCAATTTCATCGGCATCGACATCAAGGGTGCACGCATGTGGCGGGGCGCCAAAACCGCCACCGACCGCAGGATGCCCAACGTGGGGTTCCTGCGCACGCGCATCGAGTTTATCAACGGCCTGTTCGCCGAGGGCGAGGTCGACGAGATATGGATCACCTTCCCCGACCCGCAACTCAAGAGCCGCCGGGCGAAGAAACGCCTCACCTCGCCGCTTTTCCTCGGATATTACGCCCGCATACTGTCCCCGGGCGGTTGGATCAACCTCAAGACCGATTCGAAACATCTTTTCGGCTATACGAACGAGGTGGTGCGCCGCTACGGCCTGCCGTGCGAAGTCTCGAACGCCGACATCTACGGCACGGGCTACGCCGACGAGGTACTGTCGGTCAAGACCGCCTACGAAAAACGGTTCCTCGAAATGGGGCTCCCGATCACCTATACCCGTTTTTCGCTCGCCGGGCGCCACGAATTCCCGTGGTTCGACTGGGAAGAGGACGAGAAGGCGGAGAAGGACAACGAAGAGGCACGGCAGGGTTAGTACGCCGGACGGAGAAGCATAGCTCCGGCCGCAACGCCCGTAAGGAATAGGTAAGGTTCGACACCTCGCCCCATACCCGGGACTCTTTACGCACCCCGCATTTTTTGCCGCGTAGGGTCATTTGCCCGATCCACCCCGTGCCTGGGGCTGGTTACGCGCCCAGCAGTTTTGCCCGGGTAGAGCCATTTGTCCGATCCACCCACTCCCTCTGCGGGGATTTCCATATCCGGGCCCCGGTTACCGCAACCCGCCGATTCCCCGGTCTCCTGTTG
>ENA-OZGJ01000570-OZGJ01000570.1-human-gut-metagenome-genome-assembly--contig:-NODE-570-length-10093-cov-5.552600_pt1 | contig 10093 bp, 10 predicted proteins | sample MGYA00244654_ERZ653654 | MGnify/ENA primary metagenome ERZ653654 (study PRJEB26926, sample SAMN06164964) | human gut metagenome | biome: ENVO:00009003; feature: ENVO:2100002; material: ENVO:00002003... | reverse complement strand
CGAGATTACTACGCGTCTCGTGGGCTCGGAGATGTGTATAAGAGACAGGTTCTGCATCTGCGCTGCCAGATACTCCCAGCCTTTGGGGGTGGGCTGCACAAAAATATGCTGGCAGACATATTCCGGCATCTGCTCGCACAGCAGGGTCAGCGCCTGCTGGTACATCCCGTGGCCGGCGCACCAGCTCACCAGTGCAGGCAGCGCCTTTTCGCCGGAGGAAAGCAGCTCTGCAAACTCGGTACTGAAACGGTCTTTCAGCAGCCGGAAGAACAGGTCGGTCAGGTTCTGGCTCTTCTTGGGCGTCTTTTTCAGCGCCTGATCGATCTGGTTCAAATCGTCGTTCAATTTCTGCACCCGGCACAGCGCCAGATCTTCCGAGAACTGGTTGATGCGGGTCAGCAGCGTGTGCAGCACCGGGTCTTTTTCGCCCTCGCTCCACAGATAGCGCTTCAGTTTTTGCGCGGTGCCGGTGGAGAAGAACTCGTCCATGGCGGTAACAAAGTCGAACAGATCATACAGCTGGGTGCGGTCATGCGCGACAGGCTCTTCCCCGCGCAGCTCCGCATAGATCACCCGGCGGGTCTCCACTTTGCGCAGGTCCCGCATACAGCGGGCAGCGGTCACCAGCAGCATGGCAGTGTCCCGCATGCCACCGGAAAGGTCGATGGAAAGAGTGTCCCCTTCGTTGATCTTTTCCAGCAGCTGCGAGATGGCCTGAAACTGCTTTTTCTCGTCATCCATGCTGTCCGGCACTTCGATCACCACCAGCCGTTCTTCCGGGATGCCCACCCTGCGCAACGCATCGCGGAAATATTCCAGCGTGGTGCAGGTGCTGCCGTCCGGCATTTCCACCACAGCTTTTTTGCGCACCGTCTCGCTGCACAGTGCCAGAATGCAGTCCGGGGTCTCCTTTTCCTTTATCAGGTACCGCACCGCGCCCTCGTTGGTCTGGGTCTTGTAGTTCGGGTTTTTCGGGCTCATATATAAAAGTAAAACATCGCGTCCCATCTTATCCATCCTCCTGTTCCGTTTTCATCTGCACCAGTTTTTGCTGCCATGTTTTGCGCCGCTGCGACACCGCCGCCCGGCTCACACCAAGAAATTCTGCCACGGTCTTATCCTGCGCCGGGTTGCGCTCCGAGTCCAGCAGGGCGTGGAGCGCGGCGCATTCCAGCGCTTTGGGTGCATAGGGCGGCTGAACGGTAAACTCCACATACCGGTGCAGCAGCAGGATATCCCACAGACAGTTGTCCTGTTCCAGCGGACGCAGATCATCGCAGTTTGCCAGCCGCGCGGGCGCATCCTCTGCCGGAGGCAGCGCGTCATTGTTGCGCAGAAAGCCCATCAGCACGCTGCTCCACAACGGGCCAGCTGTCTTGCCGTATTTTTCCTTCTGCTGCAGGTTCATCAGCCCTATGCCGCGGTGCAGCCATGCCAGCATTTCACTGCTCTGCTCCACCTTTTCTTCCACGCTTTTTTCTTGGGAAACCACCCGGTCACCCAGCGCCGAATCCTCTCCGCCAGTGTCGTCCAGACTGAGCACCGACTGCTTACTGCGCAGTGCTTTCCGCAGGGTCTTTACGCCGACCCCGACAATATCGGCGATCACCTGTTCTTTTTCCGGGTCACGGCAGAGCATACTCTCTGTAATCCCGTTCTTTTCCATGTATTCCAACGCTTTTTTGATCTTGCGGTTCGTCTCGCGTCCGAAGCCCGTCACAGCCATTTCTTCCTGCTGCTGGTCGTGTGCCTGTGCATGACGGACAGCGGTGCGCAGATACATACTGAAGGTCTGCCCCGGCTTTGCTTCCCAAAAATCAAACGCATCCAGAAACGCCTTGCAGAAATCCACGCTGTTCCATGCTTCCTCTCCCCTTCCGGGAGCCTGTGCGGTCAGAAAGCATTCCGCCCAGAACGTGCGGAACCGTTCATCATTGGCATCGTGCAGCTTTTTGCGCTGTTCCGGCGGCAGCTGCAGCAGCGGCGAAGCGTCAATGTCCGCCCATGTTTTCACATCATTCATCGCTGCTCAGTCCTCCCGGTGCTCGTTCATCCAGATCAGCTGATGGAACACTTGTTCGGCGGTCTTGCTGTCACGCATAGTGCCTACCAGCCCGGCAAGCTGATACAGCGCTGCCATATCGTAAAGCCGCGCGCTGAGCACCTGCCCGTTTTCCCGCTTGACCTCACCATAATACACACCGCCTACTTCTAACTCCGTATGGGTAGCTTCGGCGCAGGTCAATGCCGTCAACGTGACCACCGGGATGCTCTTGGAGCCGTAGGTGATGCAGGCATACACCCGGGTGACCTGCGGCAGGGCATCCACCAGATCCCGGCACAAGCCGATCAGCGTTTCCGGGCGCTGATCCTCGGGCAGGTGGAGCTGGTGCACCTGATCTTCTGCAATGCCCAGCTGCGCCAGCTCTTCCAACAAGCGCTGATAATTGCGGGCGGTATCGGCATTTTCCTGCCGGATGGCCAGCAGCTGCACCGTGTCCCCGGGTTCAAGGGTATCCCGCATCACCTGCACGATGGGAAAGCAGGTGGCCGTGGGCGCACCTGCCCGCTCCCGCTGGTACAGCATGGGGTCCAGCTTTCCCTGCAAAGGTACGGTGGTGATATAAGTCTTTAGCACAGGGCAACACTCCTTTTTATAAGATCCATTATCTGCATCATACCATAAAAAGGCCGCTGCTACAATGGTTTAAAAAATTTATGCGGATTTATTTTTTTACGCCTTAACTGCACCCTTGCCATGGGCTTTTGGTAGGTGAAAGGAGGTGAAAAACATGTTTGAGCTGATCTCTACTCTGGGCTGTGCCGCAGCCGGTGCCGTCGCAGGCGCCGTGAAGGGTGCCTCCATCGGCATCGCCGTGGGCGGCCCTGTCGGTGCCATTGCCGGCACCATCCCCTGCGCCATCGTTGGCGGCGTTACCGGCGCTCTGGCCGGCAACAACGTTGGCCACCGCATCGACAAGCGGTGAGCCCCGCGCCAGCACTCCCGTCCGTTTTGTGCGGACGGGAGCCTTTTTTAAAGAACCGGGAGGTACACGCTATGTTCATCAACTTTTCCAACCACCCCTACGCCATGTGGAGCGCCGAGCAGCAGGCGGCGGCGCAGCGCTACGGCACGGTGGTCGATCTTGCCTTTCCCGCCATCGACCCCGCCGCCGACGAGGCCGCACTGGACTCCCTTGCCGCGGTATACGCCGACCACATCCTGCACCTTAACCCGGACGCCGTGCTCTGTCAGGGCGAGTGCACCTTTGTGTACCGGGTAGTCCAGCGTCTGGAAGCCGCGGGCATCCCCACGCTGGCCGCCTGCTCCCGCCGCAAGAGTCAGGAGACCACCTACCCGGACGGCAGCACCCTGAAGCGCAGCATTTTTGTGTTTGCCGGGTTCCGGCGCTATGGCCCGATGCCCTGAAGTCAACAGTTCGGGGGGCGAACCTCCTTTTCTACCGCCTAGTTTTCCCCAATCTGGCACAGAGTTCGCACCACCAATTTCCAACTTTTATTCGGAAATATCTTTTATTTTTGCAGTCAATGTGCTATATTTATCTTGTGATTGCAGAACACGCCTTAAAAAACGCAGGAAAAGAGTTTCTTTTTGGGGCAGTTCTGCTATTGCAGCTTATCCCCGCAAGGGGACGATAACCTTTCTGATCACTATGGATCATACAAAATTTATATTGCAGCTTATCCCCGCAAGGGGACGATAACTTCGTACTTCAGTACGTAAGTGATTTCTTTGATGATTACAGCTTATCCCCGCAAGGGGACGATAACCCAGGACGAACAGAGTAACCAGGAACATTTTGATTGCAGCTTATCCCCGCAAGGGGACGATAACCGTAGACGTCTCCAGTGAGTGCATACTTCACGAACGGATTGCAGCTTATCCCCGCAAGGGGACGATAACTTCACATCAATCGGCTCGCCGCACAACTTGCACCGATTGCAGCTTATCCCCGCAAGGGGGCAAAAAACTCCGCATCAAAAGATGCGGAGTTTTTCTTTTGCAAACCTTAACTCTTTGTTTTCCGTGGGCTGTCCCTCTATGAACGGAACGATTGCAGCTGCTGTGATATTTTCTCTGCTGCGGCTTTTGCATAGCGACAAAATGTGTTATAATAAAGCCAATTCCAAGCATCTCTTACAAAATTGACAAATACGCTTTCCGTTTATTGTGCAATTCTTCCACAATCCGTAAAGGAGATGGTATTTTGAACGTTCTCACCCTGCAGTCCACCTATGGCGGGCTGCTGCACGACACCGGCAAAGCGGTGTACCGTGCCGGTGGGCAGCGCGGCAGCCACAGTGAACAGGGCTACCAGTTTTTGCACGGCGTTTTGCCCGGTGCAGGCTGGGCACCGGCGCTGGACTGTGTGCGCTACCACCACGCCGCCGCGCTGCGCGGTGCTGCAAAGGCTCTGCCAGCCGATTCCCCGGCCTATATCGTTTATCTGGCAGATGATCTTTCTGCCGCCGCAGACCGCCGGGAGGTCGAAGGCGAAAGCAGTTCCTTCCGGCGGGATCTTCCGCTGGACTCGGTGTTCACCCACCTGAATGGTTCCCATCCCGGCTGGATGATGCCTGCGCAGCCACAGGACGGCAGCCTGAAGCTACCACGGCAGCAGCAGCCGCTTTCCGCTTCCGTCTATGCAGATGCTGTACGCAAGTTGAAGGAGTGTCTGCCGGATCTGCAGCCGCAGCCGGAGTGGATCAACTCGCTGCTGGGTCTGCTGGAAACGCAGTTCAGTTGTTTTCCGTCCAGCACCTTTACCGGCGAAAGCCCGGATGTTTCCCTGTTTGACCACGCCAAGACCACCGCAGCCATTGCGGCGTGCATCAGCGAATATGTGCAGGCAAACAACATCACCGACCTGTGCAAAGCGCTTTTTGAGCAGGAGAAGGATTTTGCCAGAAGGACGCTTTTCTGCTCTATACCGCTGATTTTTCCCGCATCCAGAAGTTTCTTTATACCGTCCATACCGAAAACGCCCTGCGCTCCCTGCGCAGCCGGTCGTTCTTTCTGGAGCTGCTCATGGAGCACTATCTGGACGAGCTTCTGGCCGGGTGCGGCGTGTCCCGCGCCAACCTGATCTACAGCGGCGGCGGGCACTGCTATGTGCTGCTGCCCAACACTGCCGCTGTGGCCGATACCCTGACCCGGTGGAACCGGCAGTTCAACCGCTGGCTGCAGCAGCAGTTCGGCACCCAGCTGTTTCTGGCCAACGCATGGACGCCCTGCTCCGGCAACGACCTGACCAATACCCCGGCTGAAAAAAGCCCCTACAAAGAGCTGTTCCGTCGGGTGAACCGTCTGCTGGAGCAGCACAAGTTCCACCGCTATACCGCAGAGGATCTGCGGCAGCTGAACAGTACCGCCGCTTACCCGGATGGCCGGGAATGCAAGGTGTGCGGCACCAGTGCCAACCTGAAGGATGATCTCTGCCCTTGGTGCAAACTGTTCGTAGATCTTTCCATTAAGATCCAGAACAAGCGCGTTCTGGTAGTAAGCCGTCAGCCCTCGGCTGCCGATGACTGCACGCTGCCTGCACTGGACGGCGGCAGTGAATATCTGTCCCTGACGGATCCGCTCTCTGCCCGCAAACGGCTGGCTTCCGGCGAGCCCGTCGCGCGTGTATATACCAAAAATGCACCATTCACCGGCCTTACTTACAGCACCAACCTGTATGTTGGCGATTACGCCGCCAGCAACAGCATGGAAGAACTGGCAGAGCAGTCCGAGGGCGTGCGCCGCATTGCAGTTTGCCGCATGGATGTGGACAACCTCGGCCACGCCTTTATCTCCGGTTTCGAGCAGGAGAACGAGAAAGACCCGGTCAAACGGATGCACTATGTTACCTTGTCCCGCACCTCAGCGTTCTCCCGGCAGATGTCGCTGTTTTTCAAGTGCTACATCAACGGCATTCTCGAAGGGCTGCAAGTGAGCATTGTTTATGCCGGCGGCGACGATGTATTCCTTGTGGGCGCATGGAACGATGTTCTGGAAGCAGCACAGCGCATCCAGCGTAATTTCACCGCATTCTCCTGCGGTGCACTGACCCTCAGCGCAGGCATCGGCATCTTTGATGACCATTACCCCATCCGGCTTTCCGCTGAGGAAACTGCCGCGCTGGAAGAAGCCGCCAAGCATCTGCCCGGCAAAAATGCAGTGGCACTGTTCACGCCGGAGCGCAAAGCGGTCCGGGATGCAAAGGGTAATCTGCTGGTGCAGCCGGAGCAGGGACATATCTATGCGTGGGATACGTTTCGCACAAAGGTCCTGACCGAAAAGGTCGGCTGCCTGCAAAGCTTCTTTGGCAAGGATAACGCCGAGCATGGAAACGCCATGCTCTACAATCTTCTGGCACTGCTGCGGGAAGCAGAAAACGACCGCATCAACCTTGCGCGGTATGCTTACCTGCTGGCGCGGCTTTCCCCCAAAAAGAATGCACCCGATTATAAACTTTACGAGCAATTCTCTCACAACATGATGGATTGGGCATTGGATGCCGTACAGCGTCACCAGCTCATCACCGCAATTTATATTTATGTCTATCAGAACAGAAAGGGTGGCGACACAGATGGCAGGATGGAATGATAATGGCCGCAGCTATGGCGGCGGTGGCTATAACAACAACCGGAGCGGATATAGCAACAGCTACAACGGAAACCGCAGCAGTTCCGGCAGCTATAACAGCCGCAGCAGCTATGGGCAGCAGAAAGAGCTGCCGCCGGAGATCACGCCGAAAAAGGTGCCGGAAGATTATGTAGACGAAGCTGAGCGTATTATGCGCAGCCTCATGAGCGGCGGCAAGACCGTGACCACCAGCAAAATTCGCAACCTGTTGAGTCTCGTGACGGATATCTTTAATACGGAAAACATCCGCACCGAGGAGAAGCTTCTGCCCGAAAGCATCGTGAAGCTCAACCTGATGCGGGTCCGGGTGGCTTATGAGTGCGGGCGCGATGATACCGTAAAAAGCTTTGTGGCGCAGACGAACCTGCTGGAATACCTCAAGGGCATTTCCACCGACCGTGCGGACCTGATCCGCTTTGCACACTACATGGAAGCGCTGGTCGCTTTCCACCGCTACTTCGGCGGCAAGGAGGGGTAATTATGTATGGAAAAATTCTGATCCGGTGCGATCTGGAAGTGCGCACCGGTATGCACATCGGCGGTTCCTCTGCCTTTTCTGCCATTGGTGCTGTGGACAGCCCGGTGGTGCGTGACCCCTATACCGGTTATCCCATCGTACCCGGCAGCAGTCTGAAAGGCAAACTGCGCACCCTGCTGGCCCGCAGCACCTGTCAGGATATTGAGAACATGCCTGCTTTCGACAAGGACGACGAGCGCATTCTGCGCCTGTTCGGTTCCTCGGAGCCGGTGCGTCGTTCCCGCCTGCAGTTTGCGGATGCCTTTTTGTCCAATGCAAAAGAGCTTTCCAATGTGGGTGTGACCGAGGTCAAGACCGAGAACGCAATTTCCCGTGCCAACTCTGTGGCCAATCCCCGCCAGATCGAACGTGTGATTGCCGGCGCAAAGTTCGGTGTCAGCATCGTTTACGATGTGACCGACCCGGCACAGGTCGAGGAAGATCTTTCTCTTCTGGCCAAAGGCATGAAGCTGCTGCAGATGGATTATCTGGGCGGCCATGGTTCCCGCGGCAGCGGCCGTGTCAGCCTGAAAAACTTTGCGCTGGAAGGCTATGGCGCGCAGGTGGATCTCAGCCACCTGAAATCCCTCTTTGATGAGGTGGATAGTTATGAACTATTTTCTGTTTAAGCTTCAGTTTGACACAGCTGTTCATTTCGGAGGAGCCGACTCTGCATTGTCACTTTATACCTCCGAAGAAACCCTGCGGGCAGATACCCTGTTTTCTGCCCTCTGCCATGAGGCCCTCGTCCAGCACGGAGAAGAATCCCTGGAACAGCTTTGTGCGCAGGTCCGGCAGGGAAAATTCCTGCTCAGCGATACAATGCCCTGGTATGGCGAAACGTTTTACCTGCCAAAACCCATTGCCGCGTCAGAATCCACTGAGGAAGTGGAAACCACCCTGCGCAAAAAGGTAAAAAAGCTAGCCTGGATCCCTGTGTTGGAATTTGACCGCTACGCCAGAAGCCTGCATGAAGGTCATTTCACCCCTGACGAGCAACCGGAAAGTTTTGGCACCCACTATGAGCAGACCAAGGCAACCGTTCCCATGCAGGGGGATACCACGCCGTATCAGGTTGGACTGTTCCGTTTTGCGCCGGACTGCGGACTGTATTTCATCTGCGGATTTACCGAAGATGGTCAGGATGAAGATCTGGAGTATTTGCTGGATTGGCTGGGCGCTACCGGCATCGGCGGCAAAGTCAGCTCTGGTTATGGAAAGTTCCATGTCGTGGCTAAGATTTATCTGAACGAACCTTTTGACGAGCAGACGGAGTGGATGTATCATGCACTTTCTTCCGAGCATGCTCCTTATCTGCTGCTGAGTACCAGCCTGCCGCAGACAGATGAACTGGATAATGCATTAGAGGGTGCCTTCTTCCAGCTGGTGCGCCGCAGCGGATTTATGGCCTCCGATCGTGTGGAAACTCCACTGAAGAAAAAAACGCAGTATACCCTTTCGGCAGGGTCTGTCCTGCAAAATCGTTATCAAGGTGCTTTGTATGATGTTGGTTTGTCGGATGTGCATCCGGTATACCGCTATTCCAAGCCAATCTTTATGGGGGTGACATTATGATTCAGCAGGATCATCTGCAGATCTTTGACCTTACTCTGAATGTATGGGCACCTCTGTTTGTTGGCAATGGTAGCAGCTATACCAAAAAAGAGTACATGTACAACACCCGCAATGGCAAAGTCTCCTTTCTGGACGAGCAAAAATTTTTCAGCTTTCTAGTCGAGCACGATCTGGTGGACAAGTACGGACAGTTTATGCTTAGCGAGCAGTCCAATCTCTGGGCCTTTCTGACCAAAGACTGCGGCATTTCCGATGCAGAACTGAAAACGCTGACGCGCTATCAGATCGAGGTGGGAGATGCGCTGGATGCTGAGCACTCGCTGAAAGAGATCCATGCTTTCCAGCGTGATGCGCAGGGCCATGCCTACATTCCCGGCAGCAGCATCAAGGGTGCGCTGCGTACTGCATGGCTGCTGAGTGCGGTATTGGCTGACCGCAGCACCGGACACAGCCTTGCACAAAACCGCCGAGCCGCCTTTCCGGAAGAGAAATATGTCAACCAGCTGCATCTGCATGGAAGCATCGCTTCGGACGCCGTCAACAGCATTTTCCGCGGCATTCAGGTTTCCGACAGTCTCTCAATCTCGGACAACTGCATGATGCTGGCCGGAAAAACAGACTCCGCCACAGACGGCGGAACCCACAGCATCAACCTCTGCCGGGAATGCGCCGCACCGGGCACAGCCATCCGGTTCAAGCTGACCCTGGATCAGTCTGTGCTGAAGGGCCGCATTACAAAAGACTCTCTGCTGGAATCCATCCAACAGTTCGATGCATACTATCAGCAGACCTACGCTCGGCATTTTACCCTGCCGCGCGGTGCCGTCAACCTGCCGCAGCAGCCCTATCTGATCCTGGGCGGCGGCTCCGGGTTCTTTGCCAAGTCGCTGGCGTACCCCTATCTGGGTGAAGAAGAGGGACTGCGCTGGACGGCAGAACAAATGAAACAAATGTTCCGCAACCACAAGCATGAGCGTGATGCCGAAAATGGCATTTCCCCGCACACCATGAAATATGCTCGCTTTCGTGGTCGGCTTTATCCCTATGGATATTGCGGGGTGAGTATCTTATGATCCAGCAGATTCAACTGGTTTTATCTCCGCCCAATGATGTGCGGATTCCCCAGTCGTGGTCCTATCGTCTGTATGGCTGGCTGATGTCACAGATTTCTTCTGAATTTGGAGAGCAGATGCATCTGCAAGGGGAACACCCCATTGCGCATTTTCTATGTTTTTCGCCGGAAAAACAGTCTTTGATCTGGACGGTCAACCTGCTGAATGACGCTGCTCGACAGGTAGTTTTCCCCGTTTTGGAACTGGCTCTTATACACATCTCCGAGCCCACGAGAC
>ENA-OZGJ01000567-OZGJ01000567.1-human-gut-metagenome-genome-assembly--contig:-NODE-567-length-10120-cov-16.808544_pt1 | contig 10120 bp, 16 predicted proteins | sample MGYA00244654_ERZ653654 | MGnify/ENA primary metagenome ERZ653654 (study PRJEB26926, sample SAMN06164964) | human gut metagenome | biome: ENVO:00009003; feature: ENVO:2100002; material: ENVO:00002003... | reverse complement strand
AAGATTACATGTAAAGATATTATGGCTATGTTAGATTTTTCTTGCTTTGAAGAAGATGCTGAAATTATTAAAAATATAGGTATAGAAGATTTTCTTTCTAATCGAATATTAAAAGAGTTTGTAAATAATGATGATTATTTTGTGAATAAAAGTTATTTAGAAGTTAACGCTTTGACTCATACACCAAAAAATATTTCTCTTACAACCTTGGCAAACATAACAAATGGAATTTATAATTTTTTAACATTTGCAAATAACGCAATAAAAAATTATGATTTACAATTTGATTTTGAGATAAAAAACAAAAAATTAATTATCAGTATTTCAACGAAAAATACAGAAAAAATATTAATTGATACGACGACCTCGGATGTATCCGAATATTCTGAAACTTTTTCTTTGGAGATAGTTTCGAAAGTAGAAGTTTATATCAAAGAAACTGAAGAAAAATATTATAGATACTTATTAAATGATAGGACTACTACAACAGATTCGGAAAATCCAAATAGGGTTATTGGTAAAACAGAAAAAGTAGTGGTAGAAAAACAAGAAGATGCTGAGCAAACAGCTTTAGATAAATTTAAATCTAATACTTATAATCATAATATTACATTTAAAATTAATAAAAATTCAAAATTGCATGATATTTCTAGCATGAAAATTGGTACTCCAATTCAAATCAAAACAAAAAATAGCATAATTAAAGACACATATATTTCAAGTATTAAATCAAATGATGATGATTTTTTAACAGTTATATGTGGAAATATTCGAGTTAATTACATTGACAAATTTCTGCAAGAAAGGAGAAAAAGTAAATGATAAAAGGTCATTCATATGATAAGCAATTATACTATTCAATTGCCGATAGATTAATTAATAATTTATTTTTAAATAAAACTAATGGCATAATTAATGGTCAAGGTAATTCTTGCAAACTATCATATTCTAGTAATACAGTAACCGTCGCAGACGGTTTTTTTGTTGTTCAGGGTGGAATTACAGAAGTGGTATCGAGTGAAACTATTGTCGTTACATTGAATAACACTTATTGTAGGCTAGTTTATGAACTTGACATGTCTAAAGAGAATACTGATACAGAGTTTAACCAAGGTATATTCAAATTAATTACTGGTCAAAATTCTTATCCTAGTTTAACACAGCAAGAATTAACTGAAAATGATGGTATTTATCAGTTTGAATTTGCACAATTTAAGGCTTCGGCTGCAGGAATAACTGATTTTGTTGATAAGCGAACATACATAGATTACGATTCTATCTATAAATTTATATCGGAGCAGATAAAAGACATAGAAAGTGGCGATTTATATGTATTAAAAAGTGATTTTGAAGAAACAAAAAATATTGTAGATAATTTAAATAATGGTCCTAAAATATCTGTAGATTCAGAAAGACCTACTCCTGAAGAAGGACAAACAATAATCTGGTTTAATCCGAAGGAGTGATATAAATGAAAGAATTTGCAAGATATACAGCTTCTAGTGGCAGTTTCAGATATCATTACATTTTAAAGTGGGAGTTAGTAAAACAATATACTCAGAATAATTATTCACGTATAAAATTACAAGCCTCTATTTTAGTTGAAGGAGCAAATAATATTTCTTGGAGTAGAGGTTCTGCTGCATTACATTCTAATTCGTTTGGGTTAGCTACTAGTTATCCAAGAGGAGAAACTGTAGTTTATAGTACGGAAATTAATGTAAGCCATAATTCTCAAGGAAAAGGTTCAATTACAATTAGTGGAAGTATTTCTACTACTTTTTTAATGAATGGTAGTTGCCAAGGAACTATTACATTACCTAATATTGATAGAACTGCACCTACAGTAAAGCTATCTTTAAATGAAGCTACTGAAAATGGAGCATCATTTAAATGGGAAGCAAATACAGCTGTTGGTTCATTGCAAGGAAGATTAAATGGAGGATCATGGCAAAACATTTCAGGATCTCCGTTTAAAATATCTAATCTACAAGAAGATACAGAATACACTTATCAAATTAGAGCTCAAAAAACTTCTAATAACGTTTATGGACAATCTAATGTTGTAACTTTCAAGACTTTACCTGGAACATTTGCAGAAGTTTCTATTAATGGTCTTCCTTTCAAAAAATCTGATGTATATATGATTACATCTGCCACTACAAAAAAATTAACAAAAGATGAATATCAAATTATAGTGGGGTGATATAAGTGAGAATTGTAGAAGCCAGAATAGAACCACAGCGAGTTTATCAAAAAGAAAGATTTATGATAAAAGTAAAAGTAGATAAAGTTGAATTAAAAAAATTACCAATAAGGTTATCTACACAATTTGGAGGTGGAGAGTTTGGAAAAGTTAAAAGATGATTATAAAGATTGCTCCTTTTCTGGTGAAAAGAAATATAAAATTACACAAAATACTGATGGTACATTTAGAATTGAAGATGTTACCGATTATACAGAAGAAGGAGATGAATTTGGCTCTTCGGATGTAAATGCTATAAATTCTATGATTAATAATTATGTTCCTAAAATTGGAACATGTACAGACGAAGAACTTGAAGCTGCGATAGAGGCTTCAGATTAATTCGAAAGGAGAAATATAAAATGAAAATAAGTAAACTTAAAATGTACATGGGGGGGGGAAGCTTTACAAGCTTAACCTCTCTAAAGAAAGGAGGGAGAGGCTAAAAAACAATTCTCTCTCTTCTTTGTTTTACGAGGTGAACTATGAGTAATCCTTGTTTGAAAGATAAAAATGGTGATATATTTAATCCTAAAATTCCAAGGTATGAAGGTTTGAAAGGAGTTGTTCTATTTGAAGGAAGTACAACTACAGGAGGTAATATAACTGAAAATGGAGAACTCGTTAATTTTAAAGATTATGATGCTGTATTGGTTGAAGTGAACCTTTATAACAGACAAGCCATATTGATATCAAATCCAAATTCCTCTTCTATTCAATTCTTACAAAATGATTGGGGAGACACAGTTTATTTTGTCCAAGCAATAGTAAATATGAATGAAGATTCTTTTACAATAACATCAACACAGACATACATCTATGGTGGGTCTGTTGGAAAAAGAAATGGAAGTGCATCTGTAAAAAAGATTATTGGATTTAAAAAATTAATAAAATAATTGCTCATAGTTAGCTTATGCGAATATATGAATGAATGTTTAAGAGATAGACCAGATAATACTGGTAGAATTTTAAATCCACATATTCCAAGGTACGAAAAAGAGAACGTGACTTTTACAATTGAAAATACTAATGAAATTACTTTTGCAAATAGTTATAAAAAATTTCCATTTGATACAACTACTAATCCAACTTCTAAAAAGTTTATTTTGCAAAGTGATGGTAGTGTAAAAATTGGAAAAGGAATTTCAAAGATACTTGTATCTGGATCTACATCGCTATCAGCTGTTAACGAAAGTCAGATTAGAAGACTTTCCATATTTAAAAATGATAGTATTGTTAATAGAACACAGATATCATATAATTACTATCAATCTTTTTTATTGGCACCAAAAATTATTGATGTAGTTGAAGGCGATATTATATCTATGCAAATCACTGGATCAAATAATCCATCTGGAACTGTATCTTGCGGTACAGAAATCACATTTATGACATTACAAGAAGTATGAGAGAATTAAATAGCCTATGTTATGAATAATAAAATAATTAAAATTTCTTGTGGGGGGGGGGAGCTTATATAAGCTAACCTCACAGGAGGTTGTCTATGAATGACGTATTAAAAAAAGTAAATAATGAAATATACAATCCGAAGATACCGAGATACGAAAAAATTTCAAGAACTAATAAGGCAGTAGATTCGAACGGTTGGACAAAGGTAGTTGAACATGACAAAATAGTGTATTTTAAAAATTATATGTTTACTCAAAAAATAGAAGGAAACGCATGGACAGATATACCATCTCAAAATCTGCCTGTTGATATTGAAAAATTTGATTCTTCGAGGATGAGTGCTAGTTTATCAGTTCGACATGGTGATTCTGCAGTATGTGTATTTGCATCTCTACAAAACAACGCAAATCAAATTTTTATGACTGGGCAAAACAAGTATGGTGGAGCTGTTACAAGTTCAATTGTTTGTAATTTTGTTATAACCGTTTATTCATAGACTGCTTATAAAATAAATATGAATAATGTTTTAAATGATATAAATGGGAACGTTTTAAATCCAAAAATCCCAAGATATGAATCGAGAGGAATAGTTGTAACTTTACAAAATACTCAAAACATTTCACAAGGTGTGTATCTTGTGAAATTTTCAAATTCAAATTCAGATAATGAATATTTCAAACTTAATACTTCAACTCATAAGATTGAGGTATTGAAAGATTGCATCGCACTAATTTCTGGCAACTGTTTTGTTGATGGTGCTGGAGGAGATGGCTATTGTTGGGGAGAAATATTTGTTAATGAATATGTTCAGACAAGTCAGCTTGAAAGGATTATTAATCGAGATTATGTTAACACACCAATTCCAGCGAAAATAGTTAATTTAAAAGTAGGAAATGAAGTGTATATGAAACTGGACTATGCATCTAGTTCTGATAATCCAAAGATTCGTGCACAAGCTGATACAACGTTTTTATCAATTGTAAAAATTTAGGAGGTGAGATATGAAAATTACTGTAGACGTAAATAATGTCAAAATAGATGAACTAAATGTTTTCCATAAAGGAGAATATAATGTTAATAATTTGCAATTTTCTTTTTCATCAGATTATACTGATGACTTAGTTAGTCGTGCAGTATTTGGCATAAATGGTGAATTAATCGATACAGCAATCATAAACAACCAATGTATAATTCCTGAAAAAGTCTTGTTACATAATGGTGACGTTTTTTTAGGAGTTTATGCTTACAATATTCAGGATGGTAAATTATCTTTAAGATATTCTCCTCAACCAACAAAATTTTATATATTTGAAGGTAGTTATGATAATGATATTTCGGAGCCAGAAGAAATAACACCAAGTCAATTTGAACAATACATGCAAGCATTGAATGATGGACTAAATAAGGTTGAAGAATCTATAAAGGAAATGGATTCAGCAACTTCTTCAGCAAATGACTTAGTCGATGACATAAATCAAAAATTAGAGAATGGTGAATTCATTGGTCCTCAAGGACCTCAAGGTATTCAAGGTCCAATTGGCCCAGTTGGTCCGCAAGGTCCACAAGGACCACAGGGCGAAAAAGGGGACAAAGGCGACAAAGGAGACACGGGAGAACGTGGACCTCAAGGAGAACAAGGACCTCAGGGAATACAAGGCATTCAAGGTGAAAAGGGCGATACTGGAGAACAAGGGCCACAAGGTATTCAAGGCGAGCAAGGTATTCAAGGAGAACAAGGACCTCAAGGAGAAACGGGACCTCAAGGTCCAATCGGAAAAACACCAAACATCCAAATAGGAACTGTAGAAACTCTAGAACCGACCGAAGAAGCTACAGTAACGAGAACCGGAACAGACGAAGAACCAGTTTTCAACTTTGGTATTCCGAAGGGAGAAAAAGGCGACCTTGGAGAAGTTACGGAGGAAACCCTAGACAAGCTAGTACCCAAAGAAACAGCTTCAGGTGAAATAGTTTCAATAGACGACGCACTAGAGTACAAGGTGTTTGAGTTAACTGTTGATGGTGCTAGTGAGCAGGAAAACACTACAGGTACTCAATTATTTAATGCGAATGCAATTGTCGATAGCGATATTGTTGTAAGTGATAATGGAAAGATAATAACGATGCCAGTGGTTTCTGAAGGTAATGGTGGTATTGATACAACTGTTACATTGCAAGAGTTATGTCCAACATTACAAGCTGGAGATATTGTATATTTGAATTTCGAAAGAAATCTAGGACTTGAATATAATAATTATATTTATCTTTCTGGAACAGACACTATTTGGTATGTGAATACATCACACGAAATTACTCAGAGTGAATTAGAGGGTACAGTTTATCTGTATGGTAATCGTTTCGTGGATGGAGAAACAGAGCAATGTATATTAACTAATTTTAGAATAACAAAAGGTCAAAATGACCTCTTTGAACCCTACACGGGAGGCCAATCAAGCCCTAGCCCAGACTACGAACAACCAATAAATAGTATAGAAGGTAGTTTAGAGTTTGCTTGTAGTAGGAAGAATTTGTTAAATTATGATTTACCAACTGATAATTTTTATTATAATAATCAAGGACAACAAGTTCCTATAGACCAGCAGTACATAAATCAAAAAATTAGTATTCAACCAAACACTAATTATACTTTCTCTTTTTCTGCACAATATAACACAGCTTATTTAAGATGGCTTGAATATGATAAAGATGGTAATTTAGTTAATTATCAGCTTATAAATGGATACTTGGTTAGTGGAAAAAAAGAAACAATAAAAACTGGAAATAGTTCAGTTTCTGTAATGATGTCTATGGATAAATCTCCTGCTTATTTTGATAATCCACAAATAGAATTAGGAACGCAAGCAACATCTTACGAACCATACATAGAACCAAATGAAGTAACCTTTAATCTAAATGACGAAAAACTACGTTCTGTTGGAGATGTAAAAGATGAGTTAGTTGTTGATTTAGATACTGGTGATTATTATAAGGTAGAAAATATTGGGGAAGTTGTCTTTGATGGTAGTGATGATGAAGGTTGGGAAAAATATGCTTCTGTAAGAGATACTAAATTATTTGATTATTCATTTAATATTATGGGCAACATTGAAAACATGGAACTTATTAATTTTAATTATGTACAAAATGGTATGTGTAATATGAGTAAAATGGGATTATATAATGCAAGAACCATACATGAGTGTGAAAAAGAGGGGATTGAATTTGGAAATAATCGTTTCTACTTTGCTTATGAAAAGTTTAGTAATTATACAATAGAAGAGTTTAAAGAGTGGTTGAATAGTAATAATATTGTAGCTAATTATATACTAAAAACACCAACAACAAAGAAATTAGGTACTTTATCAGCAGAAGATTTAGCAAAACTAAAAACATTTAAAGGTTATAACAACGTAACTGTTAATACTAATATAGGACTTACGAATATAAGATTTACTTATGGATTAGATATTAAGAAGTACGTTGATAACAAAATAGCAGAACTTTCTGCACAATTAATAAAGGGAGAGTGATTTTATGTTTAATATTTTCAAAAATGTAATTGAAACAAGTGATTTTGACTTAAGAGATATTCTTAACAAAATCGAAGAGAGCTATATCAAATCTAGTCTTTCTAAGGAAGAACAGACTGAACTTGAAGAAATGGCTAGACAACACGCAAAACCTGAAAATTCTTATACACCCTTAAAAGAACAATTAAATGAGATGTTTGAGAGAATCAAATCTTTAGAAGGCAGAGTATCTATTTTAGAAGGAAATAACCCAGAAGAGCCAACAGAACCTGTTGAGGAATATCCTGAATACGTTAAACCTACTGGAGCACATGATGCATATAACACAGGTGATAAAATTACGTATAACGGCAAGCATTATGAATGTATCTTTGATGGATGCGTATGGAATCCTGATGAATATCCAACAGGATGGAAAGAGGTTGAAGAATGAAAGAAAGGAAAATATTCCCAATAATGCTCTTCATCGTATTAGCAATGCTTGTATTTAACTTAGCATTTGCATTATATGAGTATCTTGAATTTCAAGAAAGAGTGCAAAGCGGTAATAATCGATGGGAACAAGTTGAAGAAAGAATAAAAAAGATTGAGAGGTGTTGTGGCTGTGGAAGAGATAGCTAAATTAATTGCTAATTACGGAGTTTCTATTATTATAGTAACTCTTTTTATTTGGGATTGGTTCACCAATAAAAAAGACATGAAAGAGACAATTGAAGTCATCAAAGACACCTCGATTAATATTTCAAAAAGTCTTGATTTGTTACAAAAATCGATGGACAGGCACGACGAGAAACTAGATAAGTTATTAGAAAGTGAAAGGAAGTAGATAATAATGAAAGAAAAATTAGCCAAATTAATTGATTTAAAGAGCATTGTAACAATAATTATGACAATTGCTCTAGTGTATGGATTTATTGCCAGTAAAATTCAAGCAGACCAATTCATTACTTTAGCAACTATGGTTTTTATGTTTTATTTTACGAAGAAGAAGGAGAGTGAGTAATATGACAGCAAAAGAGTTTTATAATCAACAAGTAGGAAAAGCAGTAGACATTGACTACGCATATGGAGTTCAATGCGTAGACTTGTTTAAATTATTTACAAAAGTAAATTATAACGTATGGCAGTATAACTGTGGTAATGGAATAGCAAGTGGTCTTTGGTTGAATAGAAAATCAAAACCATATTATAAATATTTTGATGAGGTTAGTGTTGATAATTTGCAAGACGGAGACTGGTGTTTTTGGAACAAAGGATCTAAAGATTGCCCAGATAGCCATGTTGCTATGTATTATCAAGGAAAATTCTTTGGGCAAAACCAAGCTGGTGTTAAAGCAGCAACATTAATAAATATCGACAAGCAGGGAATTTTAGGTGTACTAAGACCTAAAATGTATCAAGGCACTATTGACCAAGGAACTGCTACTGGAGCAGACCAATTGTTATTCGTTGGTTCTAAAGTTAGATTTAACGGTATCTTCAAAGCGGATATATTAAAGAGTCCTGTGTCTAGCGATCTATTTGGTTGCACTCAATTAACGGGGGTATCATTTGCCGATTATCAGGCGGAAAGATGTAAGACTTATCACTGGATTCCAACAGGACCATTTACTGAATGTGACAAAAATGGTAATGTGACTAAAGACCAAAGATTAACAGGTGGTCAGTCCTATGTTAAAAATGATACTATCTATACAGTTAAAGAGATAGATATCCCAACTAACTCAGCCAAATTAAATGTTAATGGCAGAGACGTGTGGGTATTCTCAACATATTTATATGAAGTTGCTAATTCATAGATTAATTAATTGTAATTTTAAAAATTAGTATAATGAAAATAGTAAAAAGAAATAAAAGAAGCTCTCATTTCACATTTTTTGTGATTTGAAGAGCTTCTTTTTTTGTGTTTAAATGTCACCTAGAAAGGAGGTATTATATGTTTACAAAAATTCTAAATGACGAAGAAAGAAATATGTTCAATAAAATTTATGAGATTAAATCAGAGATAGTACTTATTAAAAAATCTAGTAATAAATATTATGTAAGCATTAATGCAGACAAGTATATAAGATTAAAATCTAGTATTGCTAAATTATTTCTTTAGTGATGTTTTTAAATTTTGTATGGCATTTCTTAAAAACTGAGCTTGATTTGAATTTACTGCTGCTAATAGTTCATCTAATTCTTTTTTTTCCTCTTTTTTCAATTTAACTTTGAAGATAGAGTAGTGTTCATTTTGATAATTTTGAATGTATTTCTTTTGATTAAATTTTTCCATTTTTCTCATCCTTTACTTTTTAAAATTATTTTGTTAAAATTAATATTGGAAGAGGACTTACGTCCTCAACCATTACCATGCTAGCATGATTATCGTGAATAGGGCATATTCAATAGCGATAAAAATTGCTAGCTTTTTAAATGCTTCAAACTTGATTAATTCATCTAGTCCGAAGTATTCATAAAAATCTTTTAACATCTTATCCCTCCTTTCATGATACTAGTATATCACATAGGGTACCCAATGTCAATAAATTTTGATAAATTTATTTATTTTTTACGTCGTAATTACGTCGAAAAAAAATAAAAAAATGTAAAATGTAATAAAAACGATATCTGTTTTTGTTTATTTATAAAAGATAATAAAATGTTTTTAGTGATTATAAAATGATAGAACACTCCCTGTCTTCCCGACCATTTGATTTTAACGTTGATTTTATCAACGTTTTTTTGTGCTTTCCCCTTGGCCCCTGTTTTGTATTGCTATTTGTTTATATAGTTTTAATATATCTTTTTTATTTATTTCAAAACCAGTGCCATGGTCATATGTTTTTCCTATCTTAGGTCCTTTTTTATAGATTCCAACTTTAAAGCATATTTTTATAGTTCCATTGGATATTAACTGTCTCTTATACACATCTGACGCTGCCGACGATAA
>ENA-OZGJ01000558-OZGJ01000558.1-human-gut-metagenome-genome-assembly--contig:-NODE-558-length-10202-cov-6.461516_pt1 | contig 10202 bp, 9 predicted proteins | sample MGYA00244654_ERZ653654 | MGnify/ENA primary metagenome ERZ653654 (study PRJEB26926, sample SAMN06164964) | human gut metagenome | biome: ENVO:00009003; feature: ENVO:2100002; material: ENVO:00002003... | reverse complement strand
GAGATTACTACGCGTCTCGTGGGCTCGGAGATGTGTATAAGAGACAGGTATGGTGGGGTAATTATAACAGTAGTTGCGATTGCAGCATTAGCAGCACTTGTGACAGCAATTATGGGAAATGGAACCAGTGGTCCCGTTTATGATGCATTTAAGAACTTAATTGATAACTTTGGAAATAACATCGGAACACCATAGGAGGGGATGACTTGGACAGACAGGAACTGGGTATCCGGATGGAGCCGGATTATTTTGGTCCCCGTTGGCGTTATGTCCGGAATGATAAGATTACAGATATTGACTATAACGGAAACCAGTTGTGGATTACAGATGTAGAAAATGAACGCTATCTGATTCGAAGGCATGGCATTACAGAGAAGTTTGTAGAGCAGTTTTCCCATCGGATTGCCAATGAAGTGAGCAAGCCTTTTAACAAGAAAAATAATTTGTTGGAGGCGGAGACCGACACGCTGCGTATCAGTATTGTGCATGAATCTGTTGCCATATCCGGCAGGAGCATCTGCATCCGTAAATCAATGCCAATGCTGCGTATGCAGGTAAAAAAGATGGTGGAGGATGAGTATGTAGCTGTTCCGGTATTAGAATTGCTGACCAATTGTGTGGCTGCAAAAATGAATTTTGTCTTTTGTGGAGAACCGGGGGCGGGAAAGACAGAATGTGCAAAATTTTTCTCGCAGTTTATTCCGGCAGGAGAGCGTGTCATTACAATAGAGGATAATCCGGAATGGCATTACAGTCAGATTAATCCCGGAAAAGATTGTGTGGAACTGCGAATTAATCCGGATTTTGATTATACCAAAGCCATTAAGACATGTCTCAGACAGAATCCATCCTGGATTATGTTATCGGAGGCACGTTCTACGGAAGTAAAGTCTTTGCTGGAATGCTGGTCTACCGGAATCCGTGGATTTACCACGCTTCATACGGATGATGTGCGTAAAATTCCGGATCGTATTTTAAATATGATGGAGAGCCGTATGGATGCAGACCGCATGGAAAATGATGTATACAGCTATGTTGATGTTGGAATTCTGCTGCGGAAGAAAATGAGTGCAGAAGGAAAATTGTATCGTTATATAGACCAGGTCTGTTTCTTTGTAAGAGAAGAAGGAAGAAATGAAATACATATGCAGGTGGTAGATGGCAATCTTATGGTGAGAGAACTTCCCAAAGGGCTGATTGCGCGTATGAAGCGGCATGGAATTTCCGAGCCATTTGATAATCCGATGATACAACATCGTCTGGAAGGAGAAGGATATGAAAAAGAATGAGCGTTTCGTTGCCTATGGAGGCTGTTATGGATTATTGCTGCTGGCAGCATTTTTATTACAGCTTAAGTGGCAGGGATATATCTGCTGCAGTATTGTTTTTGTTCTTGTTATGTGGCGTATGGATAAAGTGTTGAAGGAAGAAAAGAAGCAACAGACCCGTCTGCAGGAAGCAGAATTGTATATGGAGCAGATGCTGTATGCATTTTTGCAGAATCCGAAAATCTTATCTGCACTGGAGACAGTTTGTGTATTGTTTGAACCGGGGGCCATGCGGAAACAGATAGAAACTGCAATCTTTCATTTACGAAAAGAATATGACAGCAATATGAAAGAAGAGTTAGATGCGATTGAGCAGCAGTATGAGAATCGCAGAATGAAAGAGATGCATGCGTATTTTCTGATGGTAGAACAGTATGGCGGAGCATACGAGACAACGGTGGAATTGCTTTTAGAGGATTTGCAGAAGTGGATGGAACGGGTCAGACTGCATCAGCAGGACTGTAAGAAATATCGAAGAAATGTATTCTTAGCGGTGGGTTTATCCATTCTGGTATGCGCAATAACGAATCATTTGCTGCCAAAAGATATTGAATTATCGCAACTTTGGGTTTGCCAGATTGCATCAATTCTTTTTCTGTCCTTGGATATGCTGATTTGCTTCCGGGCAATGAAGCGTACCTGCTGCAACTGGTTGAAGGAAAGGGAATCTTATGGAGAAGGGGATGAAAAGAAATATCGTTATGTGCAGTTCCATAAAGGCGTGCGCAGTAATTTCTACCGGAAGTATCTGAGAAAGAAAATGGAAAAGGAATTTCCGCAGTGGTTAATGGACATTTCTTTATTGCTTCAGACTGAAAATGTGCAGGTGGCATTTTATCGTATCCGGCCGCAGACACCGGAGGTTCTAAGACCGGCAGTGGATGATATGCTGGAAGAACTTTCACAGAATCCGGAGAGTCTGGAACCATATCTTAATTTTTTAAAAGATTATGATTTACCGGATGTGCATTCTGCTATGCGGATGTTGTATGCATTATCCAACGGCGGATATGGAAACAGTGAAAAGCAGTTAAGTCAGATTTTAAAACGGAATCAGGAACTTTTAGATAAGGCAGAAAGAGAACAAAATCAGGATTCACTGGCTGGATTATATGCATTGTTTTTAGCCCCGGCATTGACTGGAGCAGGAAAAATGATGATTGATATGACGGCATTTCTGGTGGTATTTTTAGCAAGCGTACATAGATAGGGGATTAGATGGAACAGGTAATAAAAACATATCTTGGAATATTTCTGATGATGCTGCTGTCAACAGTTGGAATAGGTATTGTTGCAGCAGAAGCGCAGATTTGTCAGGCAAGAAATTTTAAATCGGATGTGGTAGTGGAACTGGAAAACAGCAATTATAACCGGGAAGTAATAAATGCCTGTATAAAGCAGGCTGATGAACTGGGCTATCAGCTGCAGGTTAATTTATATGAGGATTCCGGAGCTGTAACTGTATGTGAAAATGGAAATGTGCCGCCCGTGGAAAAGGAGGTAACCATGGCGGAGGTGATATTGCATTACGCATACCGGATGGGACCATTTCACAGTAAAACGGAGCATAGTATCCGGGGATTTGGAAGGTAGATTTATGAGAAAAATTATGGAGGATTATGGACAGGCAATCATCTATGCAGTACTTGGAAGTGGTTGTATCGGAGTGTTGTGGTATTTGCTTGGTTATGTCCGGTAAGGGGATAAAAATGCATTTTTTTATGGAAGAATATGGTGGACTTGTGATAGCGGTTCTGGCAGTCATTGTTATGACAGGAATTTTATTTGGACTGTTTTCACAGGGAGGTTATCTTTATGAAATGATAAGCAGGGCACAGGGGGCATTGGGGTAAAACAAATGAAAACATTATGGAAAGAATATGGACAGACAGTAATTACTGTATTAGTGGCGGCAATGTTACTGATATTATGCTTATGGGGATTTCGCATAATTGGAAGTGGGATGGAACGTCCGGCAGCCGGTGCAGATGTTGGAAATAATATGGACGGAAAAATGTTAAAAGATATTCATAGCCGTCAGGTTCCGGTGATTATCTATGAAGATAATCGCATCTTAACGATTGCAGATAAGATAGCGTTATCAGAACTGTTTCACGCAGTGGATGCAGATGGAAAGGAACTTAAGATTGAGATAACTGATATCAGAAATCAGGCAGGAAAAACAGTAGAAGATATTTATGAAAAGGCAGGAATCTATGAAATAGAGGTGCGGGCAGAAGATGCATATGAAAAGCAGACGGTTTCCCGTTTCCGGATTCCGGTAAATGGAGGCGGTATATGAAACATATGGTATTTGGGGTATTGTCCGGCGGCATTGTCGTACTTTTTGTAGTGATGCTACTGACCATGCAGCATAAGAATGTGCGAAAAGAAGAATTAGAACAGAGTCTTACCGAAGCAATGGAAACAACATTGCAGATGGTACAGGCGGATGCAGACAGAGATTATACTTCCGAAGATATGAGGACATTACTGATTCGAAATCTGGTTCCGCAGATGAATTCCGATTCAGAATTAACCGTTCGGATGCTTGCAGCAGATGCAGAAAAAGGATTACTTTCTGTGGAAGTGGAAGAGCATTTTTCTTATCCAGGTGGGAAAATGGGCAGTATAAAGTGCTGCCGTACAATTCTTACAGATGACGATGGGAATGGAGAAGAAACGGAGAAAGGGGAAAAAGAAGTGGCAATGCAGACGGTAATCTTTTATCGCTCCAGGGAAGAAATGGAACAGGGAAAATCTTATTATAAGAAGCTGGAAATACAAAAGGGGGATTACTGTACCTCTCCGGCAGAACCGGTTTGTGATGATTTGAAAAAGAAGTTTTTAGAGTGGCGGGACAGCAAGGATTATCTCGCGGATTTTACACAGTGTGTAGAAGAAAATCAGACATATTATGCAGTATTTGAATAGGGGGGTAAGCATGAAAAAGAAGGTGCGAAAGGGAGTATGCCGTTTCCTTTGCGGATGCATGATTCTTTTTATGAGTCCGTGCAGTATTCAGACGATAAGTGCGGAAACGGTAGAAGAAACTGAGGTGGCAGAATCTGAAAAAACAGAAGTATTAGAAGCAGAAGTATTAGAAACAGAAGTATTAGAAACAGAAGAAACCAAGCAGTTGGAAGAAATGCCGGATGAATTGACTTCATCTGTTTACGGAAGTGCGCAGACCTGGTATCCGGAAACTTCCGGGTATTTCATATTGATAGTTCGTGACAATGCAGGTGGAAGAACGGCTCGTTACCGGATTGACTGTAATATAGGGGAACGTCATTCCAATGGGATTAATTATCGAATCTATTATAAAATGTATCTGATTGGGGGAGACGAGCTTGGCATTACATTAGAAGATAGGGAATATTATACCAGACATGATAATGCAACTTCTGAAATAGGAGCAAGGGAATATCATCTTCCGGTTACGTTTCGTCTGCCGGAGCTGGGGCATCATTTTGAAGGAGTGTCTACCAGCAACTGCTATCAGACATACTTTGAGAGTATGGAAGAGGAAACCTGTAGTTTTGTGGTGGACACCAACGGATGTGGAATGACACCCTGGGGAGATGATGGCGCATGGCATAATGATAATATCGAAGTAAATTATCTCGAAAATCGTTATACCATTCATTATGATGGAAATGGGGCTACCAGCGGAACTGTTGCTTCTCAACCGGATGTGCTGTATGGAAAACAGATTCAATTACAGCAGAATCAGTATAAGAAAGAGTATACAGTAACCCTGGATGGAAATGGTGGAACATCTGAGGCAGAGAAACTTACCGCGGAAAGCACCTTTGCCGGGTGGGAAGATCATAACAGTTTTTATTATAACGGAATAGAATTTCCGTGGTATGCATTTGATGCCCCCTGTTATGCAAAAGCAAATCAGGATTTACTGGAAAGTTTCGGGTTTAATAAGGCAGCATTAGTAAAACATTTCTATCAGTATGTGATACAGGGCAGGGAACGAAGAATATCCAGTCCATATTTTCGATTGACGGATTATATGAAATATGGAGGGGAAGATTTAAAACAGGCATTTGGCAGTCGGCGTGAGTCATATTTATTACATTGGATAAATCATGGATATAATGAGCATAGAGAGGGAATAGGCACAATCGGTGTGCCGGAAGCGTTATCAGAACTTTCTGTATACGAAGATAAGGCACAGGTATTAAATTTATCTTCAAAGCATAAGGGAGAGGTTCTATTAAAGGCACAATGGAAGGATGCAGAAGTAATACTTCCATCCGCAAAGCGCAGTGGGTATGCGTTTGCCGGCTGGGCAGACAGGAAAGATGCGAAAGAGCCGGTATATAATTCAGGAGATAAGGTAGTGGTAACGGAGAATCAGACCTTTTATGCCATCTGGAAGAAATCAAAGCCACCGGTTATAGAGCGGACGATATCGATTCAGAATGGAACGGATGGATTCTATACATATGCCTTTGTACGGGATGGAGGAGATGGAATTAAAAAGACTGCTTTTGCGGTGTGGAGTGAAAACCAGGGCCAGGATGATTTGACGGCAGAATGGCAGATGTCAGAATTAGGAGAAAAAGGGGACTATTTTATAGAGGGGCAAAGATATAATTACCGTTATTATACCTCTGCTGTAAAACATAAGAATGAATATGGCAGACATCTGATTTCAATTTATGCCTATGACAATTTGGATGGTTATGCAACAGCAGATACGGATTTTTGCTATTGCTTCCCAATCATTTTTGATGGAAATGGAGGTCTCATCGATGGAGAAGAGACAAAGCAGGAGAGCCGATATTATGGGACACCCTATGGAGAAATGCCAGACGCCGTGCGGGAGAACTTCCTTTTCTTAGGATGGAGCACAGAGCCGGATGCAGAACAGGACAAAGAGGAAGATAAAAAGCCGGATGTAATATGGCAGGAAAAAGAACTTATCGGGGAAGAAGATGTTTTTTGCCATGCAGGGGAACAGAGATTATATGCACAGTGGGATGAGAGTCCTGTTATTGAGGCAAAAGATCAGTATTATAGTTTGACGGATGCAAGAAGCGGCAGGATTACAGAGAAGATGCTTTTGCAGCAGGCATGTGCAAAGGACAGAGAAAGCAGCTCAGAAGATAATCCGGAAGGTATCTTAAAGAGCGGAGGAGATGAAGAAAAGAATACTGTTTTTTGCGTGGAAGATTATACGGAAGAAGAGTGGAAGAACTTTGCGCATGAAGGAACCACCACGATTACTTATTATGCAAAAGATGCAGTTGGCAATGTCAGCAGAAAACAGGTTACCGTTTATCTGGTGGATACTACTTCGCAACAGGTGGAGGACAAAGAAAAAACGTTTCGATTTATCAGTGAAAAATATCTTGATACCATAACACAGGATTCTATTTGGAGGAGAGAAGAAAATTACAGACAGTTAGAAGAGGCATTGCAAAGGAATACGGCTTTAGAAGTCTGGAATTTATCACATCAACAGATGAATGAGATGAAAGAATATGAATTGCAGCATAATACCGGGAAAATGACGGAAATAGAGCATTTTCGGAACAAATTTATCCATTGTATCGGTGAAAATACCGAAATTTAGAAAGAAAGAAGAAATTGGTTGCACAATAAAAATAACTTATGGTATAGTTGGAGAAAAGTGAAAGGAGTTATGAAAAATTGAATCCAAAGAAAAAAATATTGATTTTATCAGGCTGTCTGCTTACAGTGGCAGCTGTAGTTGGTGGTACATTTTTCGTACAGAAGAGCAGTAATCATGTTTTGAACAAAACATCCATAGGAAAATTCCACGAAGCAGAGGAGCATACTGCAACAGGAGTTGTGGTATGTAAGACGGAAGCATTGCAGGAGGTATTTCAGCAGAAGAAAGAAGAGGTTCTGTTGGCAAAGCAGGAAGTGCCGGATGAATCCGAGGGAAAGAATGAGAAAACCGATAAAAAGGGAACACAGGAAGTGACACCGGGAAAGGAACCAACAGAGCCGGCATCAACTGCAGGAGGGCAGACCCCTTCAGCTCAGAAAAACGCAACGACATCCGGGGGACAGGAACCTGTCGGTGGAATTCCAGCAGCACCATCAGATACACCATCGGAAACTCCGGCAGCACCATCAGATACACCGTCGGAAACTCCGGCAGCACCATCAGATACACCGTCAGAAACTCCGGCAGAGGAAACAAAACCAGCAAATCCATGCCCGTATCCGCTTTGGACAGTGATGAGTTTTGATGATGGAACTATGGGATATTACTGGCCGATGGATTATGATATTGCAGATGCAGTAAGAGTGGACAATGAGCTGTATGAATTACATTATACCAGACTGGTAAGTACAACTTTTGTGGGAAATTATGATGGTGCATATCATGTAAGATTAAGTAAATTCAGTTATCATATTCCGTATGCAGATGACTGATGATAGAAAAAGAAAGGTATATCTGAAAACTCCCTAAGGAGTTTTCAGATATACCTTTTCAATTCTGTTCTTATCCATTTTCTCAACCCGGAGCAGAATTCCATTTTCTGTAGTAATGGATTCTCCCTCGTCCGGAAGATGGTCTAAATGTTCTAAGATATAGCCGCCAATGGAATCATAATCTTCCGACTCTAAATGAATCCCCAGTTTTTCACACATATCATAAAGATTCATGGAACCGTTGACCAGGTATTCTTTTTCATTTAAAGCAGTAATATCAGCTTCTTCATTGGCATCATATTCGTCATGAATTTCGCCTACAATTTCCTCTAATAAATCCTCTAAAGTAACAAGACCGGCAGTTGCACCATATTCATCTAATACGATAGCAATGTTGAGGGAAGAAGCCTGCATTTCTTTTAATAATTCAGCAGTATTCTTATGCTCATATGTAAAGAACGGTTCCCGCATAATAGAGCGGATGGAAAAATTCGTCCGGTCATCATAGAGCAATAAATCCTTTACATTTAAAATACCAATGACATTGTCCGTGGTATCTTCATATACTGGTAATCTTGTATATTTGGCTTCCCGGAAAATCTCTAATAATTTTTCATAGCTGGCATTGACATCTACGAAAGTCATATCTATACGGGGAACCATAATTTCTTTTGCTTCAGAATCAGTTAAATCGAACACATTATTAATCATATTGCGTTCTTCATTCTCAATAACACCGGATTCGTGACTGACATTTACGATAGTACGAAGCTCGGCTTCTGTCATGGTCTGTTTCTTGGCATCAGGATTAATATGCAGGAGCTTTAAGAAGCCATGGGAAAGCATATTAATAATAAAGATGACAGGAGTAAGAACCTTCATAAGAAAGCTGACAACTCCGGAGTACGCCAATGCCAGTTTTTCGGAATGTATGGTAGCAATTGTTTTTGGAGTGATTTCACCGAAAATCAGAATCAAAACAGTTAAAATTCCAGTTGATATTCCGGCAGCAACACTTCCGAAAATGCGGATGGCAAGTGCTGTAGAAATAGCAGAGGCGGATAAGTTTACAATATTATTCCCGATTAAAATAGCGCTTAACATCTTAGATGAATGATCCGTGATAGCAAGCACGCGCTTTGCCCTTACATTTCCTTCATCTGCCAAGGTCCGCATCTTAATCCGGTTAACGGTTACAAGAGCGGTTTCAGCAGAAGAAAAGAATGCTGATAAAAGAATCAGTATGACAAGACTTACTAATTGGATGATATCTGTTCCACTCAAATTAGTCCACCTGCAGATTGGAATAGTAATCCGTAAGAGCACTTAAATCTACCTCTGTATAGGATACCGGTTTATTTGCTTCATGATTTTTATAAATGGAGAAGCCTGCCCATCCTATGATAAGTGCAATGACAACAACGGTAGCGGTATAACCCAGATAACGCTTGCATTTCTCCTGTTTCATTATTTTTTTACGATTTTTCTTTTGTTCTTTATAACGGTCAACTTTTTCCTGACTCATAAGAAATCTCCTTGCAATTTTTTTTGTAATAATGGTATTATACACCATGTAGGAATAAAATTGAACAAAAAATTTAAAAACTAATAGAAAACAAAAAAATAGAAGAAGGAAAGAAAAATGAAGCAGGGAATAATTTTTGATATGGATGGAACACTGTGGGATTCTACAGTCGGTGTGGCAGAATCCTGGAATGAAATATTAAAACAGGAAAAAGTGAACCGTACACCTCTGACTGTAGAGGATTTTCGTGGAATCATGGGAAAAACAATGGATGTTATTGCAGCAAAATTTTTCCCGGATATGCCGGAAAAAGAACGGATGGAACTTTTAGATAAATGTGGCGAATATGAAAATGAATATCTGTCCGGGCATGGTGCAGTGTTATATCCGGGTGTGGAAGAAACCTTTGCAAAGCTGAAGGAAAAATATGAACTTTATATCGTAAGCAATTGTCAGAGCGGATATATCGAGGCTTTTCTTTCTTATTATAACTTAGGAAAATATATTTCTGATATAGAATGCTATGGAAATAATGAAAAACAGAAGGAAGATAATATTACACTGGTAGTATCCCGGAATGCACTTACCGATGCAGTGTATGTGGGAGATATCCAGAGCGATTACGAATCCAGCAAAAAGGCAGGAGTAGCTTTTATCCATGCAGCATATGGATTTGGCACAATTGATGATGAAGTACCGGAAATTGAAAATTTGTCACAGCTTCCGGAAGTGGTAGAAAAAGTATTTGCCGGAAAATAATTAAAATAGAAAACAGGAAACGAATGTAGAAATAAGAGAAAAAGAGTCTTGGTTGTTTGAAAAGAACGAAGCAAGGCTCTTTTTTAGTTGCCCGCATTTGTAAAAGGCTGCCAGTGACAGGTTTTATAGGTTGACAAATAATATTATATGATATATAGTAT
>ENA-OZGJ01000553-OZGJ01000553.1-human-gut-metagenome-genome-assembly--contig:-NODE-553-length-10209-cov-4.181603_pt1 | contig 10209 bp, 8 predicted proteins | sample MGYA00244654_ERZ653654 | MGnify/ENA primary metagenome ERZ653654 (study PRJEB26926, sample SAMN06164964) | human gut metagenome | biome: ENVO:00009003; feature: ENVO:2100002; material: ENVO:00002003... | reverse complement strand
GCGTCAGATGTGTATAAGAGACAGGTATAACATTGTGCAATATCTTAGAGAGCTTGGAGTAAATCCTGTTGTTTTTGAAAATGACAGGGTGAAGATTTCAGAGCTTCACAAAATGGAATTTGAGAGCATAATAATTTCTCCCGGAGCGGGAAATCCTCATACTGCAGGAATTTCAATGCAGGTTATTGAAGAATTTTACAGAGAGAAAAAAATCCTCGGGGTCTGTTTGGGGCATCAGTGTATTGCGAAATTTTTCGGGGCTGATGTTGTAAAAGCAAACGAACCTTGTCATGGTAAAGTTTCTCAAATTGTTCATACAAAATCACAATTGTTTAATGGAATTCCGGAAAAGTTTTACGTTACCAGATATCATTCTCTTGTTGTCGAAAATGTTTCGGGATGTTTATCTGAAACTGCAAAAACTTTTGACGGTATTAATATGGCAATTGAACATAAAGAGTTACCGATTTTTGGGGTTCAATTTCATCCGGAGGCTATTTTATCACAGTACGGGCATGAGATTTTTAAAAATTTTATTTCAATTTAAGAATTGCACTATGACGGTTTGTTGTTGAATTTTCTTTTCTGTATGAGAAGAACATATCATTGTCGCATACCGTACAGTACGGGCAAATATCAATCTTTTGGACACCACATTCTTCAAGCTGTCGTTTGTTAATTCCTTTTAAATCGACAAATATTTCACCATTGCGGATTTCGTATAAACCTTCAAAATCAGAAACAGTTTCTTTCAACTTTTCAAAAACTTCTTGTCCTACATTGTAACAGCACAAAGAAATTGCAGGACCTATAATTGCTATTATGTTATCTGCTTTTGAGCCAAATTCATCTATCATTTTTTTTGCTGTTTTTGCCGAAATTCTTCCTGCTGTTCCCCTCCAGCCGGCATGCGCTATCGCTCCTATATTTTGTTTATTGTCATATAGGATTATCGGAGTGCAGTCCGCAAAGTTTAAAGAAACAGCATAATCTTTATCTGTTAAGATTAACCCGTCAGTATCCGGATATTCTATTTTCTCGGAAGAAACTACATCAATGTGTGATGTGTGGGTTTGTTTTGGGGATATTATATTTTTCACGCTAAGAAATTCTTTAATTTCGTTCCTGTTATTTTGGGTTATTTCTATATATTCAGGTTCTTTTGTTTTTATAAAACTTTCTCTTGTTGTAAAAAAGTGTTCGGTGTTTAAAATGTCCGAACGCAAGATTTTCTTTCCGTTGATTTCGTCAAAGTAAAACATAAAATTATGATACTACAAAAAATATCTGTATTACAAACTGTTATTTTTGCCGAATTCTTTGCTTAATTTGTCTTTTCCGCCGCAAAGATAAAATATTTTATTGGCAATTTCTTTTGCGTAGTTGTCGCAATTTTTTATTTTTCCGTCTTCAATTTTTTCGTTAATTTTTCTAAGATAATTTGCCATGTTATCTTCAATTTGCGGATTATTTGTAAGCCATTTTGCTATTGTTTGCCTGCCTTTTAGTTGATTGCATTCTCTATGCAGAGCAATTTTGTTATCTATGGCGTCAGAGCCGCCGCTTTTTCTCGCAATAAGGTGATCCTGAGTAATAACGGCTTTTCTGAATATTCTTTCAACAAAAACTTTAGACCAGCTGTAATTTTCAGATTCGTAGATTTCTTTTGAATGGAAAATAGGACCTTGGATTTGTTCTACGCGGGTTAAGAAATTTTCAATATAATCTCGTAAGTTTAATCTATCGTCATTATCTGTTATGATTGGCTTAAATAGTATTTGTTTTAAACGTGTAGAACTAAGAAAACGTTTCGGTTCTTCGTCATATTCGGTTAATTCCTGCATGATTTTTTCAAGCTGCTTTTTATCATTTCCGGTTAAATTTTCAGATTCAATTTTTTCTCTTAATGTCTTTATAACACAACGCAATTCGTGCGTGCTGAGATTGCTTGCAAAAAGGCTCATCTTGCGTTTCATAATTGTATCGTTTAAATAAGGATCATATCGAAGATTTTTATCAAACTTATTTGCTATTTTTTTTGCAAGTGGCGGAAGACTTTGACTGTTCTCTTTTATAATTTTGTTTAATTCTTTTAAGGAGGAGCTTTCGTGAATTTGTTTATATATTTTTTCTCTTTGCGCATAAGTAATCATTGTAGCATTACATTTAGGACAAGGTAGTCCTTCTATGTTCTCAAATGGGAATGGCGCAAAATTTGTTTTGTAATTCAAAAAACTCCAATCATTTGGGTTTAATGTAATTGAATATTGGGAGGTTTTTCCTACAAATTTTACGAGATTATGTAAATATTCATTATCAAAATGAATTTCGTTATTGTTTTTAGCTTTTGTAATATCTTGAAGATATTGAGTAAAATTATTTTTTAATTTTTCTGATGAGTCTTTCGCTTTAAAATATCTTCCGCTATTTTCTGTTTTATGAGTGCAATCTGTACAAACTAAAATTTTATTAATGTCGGAAGTTTCATCTCTTTTGGAAATTGGACTTATTTTTGAAACTGATTTTTTAAAAAGTACTTGTCCAATGGCGGTTAATGCTTCTTGTGGCTCTTTATTAATAAGATATTGTCGTGTTATGTCTTTGTAATATTTATAAGCCTTTGTCTGGTGGAGCATTATTTTATCATAAAGCTTTTGTTTGCGCGGATAGTCTGTTTCTCTCAACGTTTCGTTCATTATTGAACTGAATTCCATTATATTGTATGGGAGAAATTCTTTGTGTTGGGCTAATTTTTGTGCTGTATTGAGATAGATTTCCTTATTTTTATCTGACATTATTAATTTTTCGGTTACAAGTTTAAGCAAATTAATATTATCCTGACAGGTTTGTTTATAGAAGCGCGGGGCATGATAATGAATTTTTTTGAGTACAAGGTTTATGTTTGCGTCGGGATGTTTTTTGTTAATATCTTGCAAGTCTTTTAACATTAACAGGTTGCTTTCCGAAATATATTGTTTGTTATCTGTTAAAAATTTTTCAAGTTCATGACCATCTTTGACTTGTGATATCTGTTCAAGGAGGAGTTGATATTTCTTTTCGGAAAGAGTGTGCCTGTTACAGCGTGCACACCTGATGCCGTCAAGGTTTTTTAACTCATCTTCAAATTGCGTATTGGAAGTTTGCGCACAAAAAGAAGGTGCGTAAACATCATGCGCTTTATTCGTTCCGGTAACAAATGGTCTTTGCGTTTGATATAAGTTATAATTTTTTGTTGGTGTAAATGGGGAAATGTGAAAAATCATAAACATATTAAAACTCAAAAATATTTTTTTTGCTATTTGTGGTAAAATTTTGCTATGAAAAAGATTTTATGTTTATTAATGGCAATCTTCCTGTTCCAAAATATTTCATTGGCATCAGGAAATGTAAGTTTTTTATATATTAACGGTTCGAATAATAATGATGAAAAGATGAAGAACTGGTTTGAAAAAGGAGTAACAAAGCTTCATCCGGTTATGAAAAAGAGTTTTGAAAAAAATCAAGAAGCATCTGCCTTACTTCTTAAGAACGGACAATATTCAATAAATTCCGATGCCAGAATATTTTTCTGGGGGGATAAAAGTAAAAATGACTTGGAATTTGTTGAACAGCAGCTGGATTTGTCAAAAGCGTTCAGTCCGACTATTGCATACGGTGTTCGTTCTTTGATGGCGGGTTTTTTACACGATGCTATCTGGGTTCAGAAATCTCATCACATGCTTCCTATTGTGGATGATTTGCATAAAAACGTAGTAGATGAATATAATAATGGAAATCAGGTTATACTGTTTGGTTATTCTGCAGGAAGTTTTATTACTTATGAATATTTGTTTAATAAGCTTCCGTATTTAAATGCAGAGGATTTGTTTGATGTTGCCGGAGCTGATGAAGATGCACGCAGATTTATCTCGGAAAATCCACGAAAAAATACCTGTATTTCTGCAATTTCTAAAGCGGGTCTGGGTGCTGTGACTTCTGACGGACGGCTGCGCTTTAACAAGGATAAAGAAAGTTTTAAACAGATGTATTTAAAACTGGATGAATTTACAGAAAACGCTTGCGTTCCTCAAGGGGCAGTGAAGGGTATTGTGAATTTTGCAAGCCCTCTTGTGCTTTTCTATTCTGATTTAGCAGATTCTGATTATGAATTGACATATTATAACCGGTTTATGTTAAAGTATATGCTTGAAAATAATCTTTTTATGCTGACTGTTAATTTTAAGGAAGATCCTATGGGATTTCCTACAACTAAAAATTTAACGGTAAAAGAGTTATCAGAAAAAGCAAAGATAGATGTAATTAATCCGAGCGGGTTTGTATATGATAATTCAACCGTGTGGAGTCGAAGAACTTTTTTGCTTGCACATACTTCATACTGGACTGCTCGTAAAATCTTTTCTAAAGCAGTTGCTCAATCGTTTGTCGACGGGTATAAGTTTATGTTAGATAAACAAATTGAAGTTAAAAAAGAGGGATTATAAAGGAGATATTAAAATGAATTTTGATGAAGGTGTACAGTTTGATCCGGGGTTTGTTGCTCATATTTCGGCTTTTATTCCGAATATTGAATATTTGTACAGTTCGCTTGACAGGTTTAAAAATTTTAGCCAGAAAAAAAGTCATTTTAAAATGTATTTTCCTAAACTTTCTAAGCTTATAGATGATTATATTGCATTTTATTTAGGTTGTATGCTGTGGGCTGCGGCTATCAAAACTTTGGATAATAAAACTGTGCTGAATAATTTCTGTGCAGGAGCTGAATACAATGAAGCTGAAACCGTTGCTGAGGTTGATTTTCTTTCAACTTTTTATGAACATTTTCCTAAAGACGTAAAATATTACATGGGAAAAGATTATGCAATAGATGAACAAAAACTTGAAATTATTAAAAATTATAAAGCATTTTTGATTGTAAACAAAGGTTTTACTGAACTTAAGACAACTGATGATATCAAATTACCTGAAAATTTTAAGGAGATGAAAGATTCTTCAACCGTAATTGATAAGATTGAAGCTGTTGTGGAAAGTGGAAATCTTTCGGAATTATATTCGTTATGCGGTGAGATTTTGTAATGAATTTAAGACAAAAATTATACCAGATGTTTATCCTCGGGCTTGATGGTGGAGGGTATAAAAAGGCTCTTGCAGAAGGGCTTGGCGGGGTTATATTTTTTACGAAAGATATTCATTCTTCAATGCAGTTTAAAAGTTTGACAGAGGAGATAAAATCTCTAGCATTGATTACTCCCTTTTTGTCGATTGACCAGGAGGGCGGACGGGTTGAGAGAACCGAAAATATACACAATGGTAAAAAATATTTGTCTGCCAAGTATGCTTACGAAAAAGGTTTGGATTTTCTAAAAAATCAAACAGAAGAAATTGCAAAAGAGTTGCAAAGTTATGGTGTGAATATGAATTTTGCACCCTGTATTGATGTGAACACAAATCCTGCCAATCCCATTATCGGAGAACGGGCATTTTCAGATAAGGTCGAAGACGTGATAGTGGCTCAAACTATTGTGACACAAGCATATAGAAGTAACTGTATCATCCCTTGTGCTAAACATTTCCCGGGGCATGGTGACGCTAATGCTGACAGCCACCTGACTTTGCCGGAAATTAATCTTTCCCTGAAAGAAATGGAGCAGGTTCACATAAAACCATTTGCAGAGGCTGTGAAAAACGGGATTGAAACGATTATGGCTGCACATTTACATTGTACCTGCTTTGAAGTTGAAAATATTCCTGCGTCGTTGAGTAAGAATGCCATAAATTATTTGCGTGAAAATTTAGGATTTGACGGAGTCGTAATTTCTGATGATATGGTTATGAAAGGTGTTGCAGGGTTTGGAATTCAAGAAGCTTGTGAAATGGGTATTCGTGCCGGTTTGAATATGTTTATTTTCAGAAATTCCACTTCTGAAATTATAAATATGATTGATAATCTTGCCCAAAAAGCAAAAACGGATATTGAGCTTTTAGAAAAAATCGAAGATTCCTATTTAAAAATCATGGCATTAAAATCAAAGTTTAAATTCTTATAATAAAAAGCCATTGTAAAAACAATGACTTTTTAAAGTTATATAATATGCATATTATCAACAATTTCTTTGCGCTGAACCCAAACTTCCATTCCCATATCTTTTCCTGTTTGAGTCAAGGCTTCTTTTATCTCTTTGAATGAATATTTTGACTGTTCTATATTACCAAGCATAAACATCACAAAATGTCCCTGCATCAAAGTTTGTTTTATATCTTCTATGTTGACTTCGTATTTTGCAAGTACCGATGTCACATTTGCGACAATCCCGACTTTATCAACTCCTGATACGGTTACTATTATTTGTTGGTCTGACATACACTGTCCTCCTCAACGGCAACCTTAGCTTCTACTGCAACAGGTTTTACCCAATCACGATTAAGCCATTTTGCAACTTGATGTTTATTGCAGTAAGCTATCAAATCTCTTTTGATTTCAGGTGACAAAACATACAATGCTATGATGTTTGGAACACACATTGCAATCATCATTGCGTCGGTAATGTAGATTACAGAGCCAACGTTCATAGCTGAACCTATTACGATAAATAAGCAATATACAACGTCAAATGAAAGGTTTCTTTTGTGTCCTTCACCAACTAAGAAAGTCCATGCTTTTTGTCCGTAGTATGCCCAGGAAATCAATGTTGATAATGCAAAGAGAATTACAACAAGTGACAAAATGTACGGGAAGAAAGAAATTACAGATTCAAAAGCTGAAGATGCAAGTTCAATACCTGAAATTTGTCCCACTTCATAACCTTTATCAAGAACACCTGAGAACACGATTGCAAAAGATGTTAATAAACAAAGGATACCTGTCAATAATGTTTCTAACAAAGCTACAAATCCTTGAGAAACCGGTTCATTCGTTTTTACTGCAGCATAAGCGATTGCAGCAGCACCAGTACCTGCTTCATTGGATTGAACAGAACGTCTTAACCCGATAATTATTGTACCGAATACCCCGCCAGCAACAGCGTGTGGAGAAAATGCTTCACGAACGATTAATGCGATTGCGTGCGGTATATGTACAAAGTTTGCAAGTATTACAATTAAGCCTGCACCAATGTATAAAAAGCACATTGTCGGTACTAATATTGTTGTGATTTTAGAAATACTTTTAATCCCGTCAACAACAGCCAGCCATACAAGTATTGCGATAATCAAACCGAAAACCCAGGCGTAACCGTTTAAGAAACTGTTAGCTCCTCCGGTGATTAAAATAAGCTGATGTGCAGACTGGTTAATTTGAATCATGTTTCCGCCGGAAATAGCTCCGCCGATACAAAGTACTGCAAATAATACTGATAAAGGCTGACCGAGCCATCTTAATTTTTTTCTGGTTAAACCGTGTGCGATGTAATGCATAGGTCCGCCGGAAACTGTTCCGTCAATGTTAAATCGTCTGTATTTGACGGCAAGTGATGCTTCCACAAATTTGATAGACATTCCTAAAAATGCGCCTGCAAAAATCCAGAATGCAGCACCAGGGCCGCCGATTGAAATTGAAATTGCAACTCCGGCTATACTTCCGATACCGATTGTTCCGGAAAGTGCAGTCGCAAGAGCCTGAAAGGATGAAACTTCCCCGCTCGGGTCATCGGAGTCATCTTTTTTATCTTTCTTAGAAGAAGGTTTTGCCACAATATCAATTGCGTGTTTCAAACCCCATATAGAAATTCCTCTGAAAAATATCGTGAAAAATATCCCTGCAATTAATATCCAGAATATAATTAACGGTACTTTTGAAGCTCCTATCGTTATCGGGAAGAATATAACGTCCGCTATGGAGTCAAATACCGGTGCGATATGTTTGTCCATAAACGCGTCTACATTCATTGCGTGTGCTTGTTGTTGTAAGCTAAATAAGAGTGTCAAAAGTACAATTAAAAATCTGTTCATTAAGTCTTTCCCTTCTTTGTTAATATCTCGGCTAATTTATCGGGTAAATAAATCAACTTTTTTATCCTAGCAGAAACATGCTCGGATTTTGTCAAATCTTTATAAAATCTTAAAGATTTGTTGCAAATAGTGTTCGCAAACCGAGGTTCTCGTAAGACGTTTGATTGTGTTGAAACTATTGCGGGATAAAGTTTTTACGGATTTTTCGTCCATATTTTTTATGTTAAGAAGTAATTTTCTTATTTCGGAGGCAACGGGGAGTGTCAGAAAGCCGTTTTGTTTGTTGCGGATAAATCCGTCTATGCCGTCACCTTTTGTCCCTATTGTGATACAGCCGGATGCCATAGCTTCTAAGTAAACCATACCAAAGGTTTCACCGACACTGGGAAGTATGAAAATATCACTCTCACGCATTTTTGCCAGTACATCCGCATTAGAAATTCTGCCCGTAAAAATTACAGAGGAATCGATTTCTTCCAGTTTTTGGCGGTTATCGCCATCTCCAATTACAGTTAGTTCAAAACTTTCCAGTCCTTTGAGGGCTTCAATAACTTTATCTATATTCTTTCGTTTTTTTAAATTCGCACAGGTCAAAACTTTTATCTTATCTCGATTTTGCAGAGGTGTGCGTTCTACAATTGTTTTACTTTCAATTCCTGATGGCGCAATAAACGTTTTTGGTTTAAATTCAGGATACATTTCAAGAAGTTTTTTTTGAATTACATAAGAACGGCAGGCAATTGCCTTTGCATTATGCAGAGCAGTTTCCAACCTTTTTTTGAAGTGAAATTTGTAAATAGGACTCGTTAGAACTGTAATATCCGAGTTATGAACACCCGCAATAAAAGGTAATCCAAGTTTATCCGCATAAAGAATTCCCGATGGCATGTGGGCAATTACAATATCATAATTCTCCTTTTGGGGGGGTATTTTTCCAAGAAACGGAAACCAGAAATTAAGGTTTAAAACCTCTTTATACTTGCCCTGTCTGTAATAAGGTTTTTTACGAAGGAACGAATTCAAAATGAAATTCGGTTTTATAACATCAACATTGTGTCCTAAAGCCTGCCAGCCTTTTACAAAATCGTAGAGTGTTCTTGGTGTAGTCGGCTCGCTGTCTTTTATCGGGTATAAGTCTGTTATAAAAAGTATCTTCATATAATTAATATAACATGATTATCTGTTTTTGTGCTATCATGTTCTCGTAAACGTATTACTAAAGAAAAGGAAGAAAAATATGAAAACACTTTCACCTTTGCAAATCGAAAGATTAAAGTATCAGCCAAAACTTCCGGAATGTCTTGCTAAAGGCATTAATTCACTGGAAATGGTTGAAGGTTCTGCAACTCAATCTGTTAGAGATCAGGAACAAATTAAAGAATTATTCAAAAATACTTACGGAAAACCTGTTGTGACTTTTAAGAATTCTATTTCATTAACAGCTTCTGAAGTTAAAAATGTGGGCGTAATCCTTTCAGGCGGACAAGCTCCTGGCGGACACAATGTTATCGCAGGTTTGTACGATGCTTTGAAACAAGCTAATTCATCAAATAAATTATACGGGTTTTTGGGCGGACCTTCAGGTATTATTGATGGAAAATATATTGAATTTACAGATGATTTTATCGACCAATACAGAAATACTGGCGGTTTTGATATTATCGGTTCCGGTAGAACTAAACTTGAAACAGAAGATCAGTTCCAAAAATCTTTGGCTGTTTGTAAGAAATTAGGAATTTCTGCGGTTGTAATTATCGGCGGAGATGATTCCAATACAAACGCTGCACTTCTTGCAGAATGGTTTGTTAAAAACAACACAGGTATTCAGGTTATCGGATGTCCTAAAACAATCGACGGTGATTTAAAAAATGAACAAATCGAAATTTCTTTCGGTTTTGATACAGCTACAAAAACTTATGGCGAATTAATCGGTAATATTCAGCGTGATGCCAATTCTGCTAAAAAATACTGGCACTTTGTTAAGATTATGGGCAGAAGCGCATCTCACGTTGCTCTGGAAGCTGCATTGCAAACTCAGCCTAATATTACTTTGATTTCAGAAGAAGTTGAAGAAAAGAAAATGTCTTTGGAAAGCATTATTAACTATATGTGCGATATCATTGTTAAACGTGCAAATAACGGTAAAAACTTTGGTATAGCTATTATTCCTGAAGGTTTGATTGAATTTATTCCGGAAATGAAGTCAATGATTTCTAACCTTAACGACATTATGGCTGCTTTGGAAAATGATCCTGCTTTTGTTCT
>ENA-OZGJ01000540-OZGJ01000540.1-human-gut-metagenome-genome-assembly--contig:-NODE-540-length-10274-cov-11.272336_pt1 | contig 10274 bp, 4 predicted proteins | sample MGYA00244654_ERZ653654 | MGnify/ENA primary metagenome ERZ653654 (study PRJEB26926, sample SAMN06164964) | human gut metagenome | biome: ENVO:00009003; feature: ENVO:2100002; material: ENVO:00002003... | reverse complement strand
GGCATCGGCGTGGAAGAGCATGACCATGAGGGCAGAGTGATCACGGCAGAGTACCCGGAGTTCTATTTTGTGACAGTCTATGTACCGAATGCCCAGCAGGAATTAAAGCGCCTAGATTACCGGATGCAATGGGAGGCGGATTTTCTGACTTATCTGAAAAAACTGGAAGAGAAAAAGCCGGTGATCTATGCGGGAGACCTGAATGTGGCACATGAGGAGATCGACCTGAAGAATCCGAAGACGAATCGCGGCAATGCGGGATTCACCGACGAGGAGCGCGCCTGCTTCTCCAAAGTACTGGAAAATGGATTTATCGATACCTTCCGCTATTTTTATCCGGACCAGACCGGAATCTATTCCTGGTGGTCTTACAGATTCCAGGCGAGGGCGAAAAATGCCGGATGGAGAATTGACTATTTCGTGGTATCGCAGTGCCTGCAGGACAGATTGGCAGATGCGAAGATCCACACGGAAGTTCCGGGATCGGACCATTGTCCGATCGAGCTTGATATACAATAGGCAGAAGACTGCAAAAGGAGACCTATGAGCTTACGTTTCTATTTCGGACCTTCCGGGTCCGGCAAGAGTCACAGAATCTATGAAGAGATCATGCAGCGGGCAGCACAGGAGCCGGGGAGGAATTTCCTGATCATCGTGCCGGATCAGTTCACCATGCAGACCCAGAAGGATCTGGTCATGCGCAGTGACAGAGGCGGTATCCTGAATATCGATGTCTTAAGCTTCGGCAGACTCAGCCATCGTATCCTGGAGGAAGTAGGAACGAAGGAAATGCCTGTACTGGATGACACCGGCAAAAGCCTGGTGCTGCAGAAGATCGCGGCAGATCTGAAGGAGCAGCTGCCTGCCATGGGAAGCCTGTTGCATAAGCAGGGCTATATCCATGAGGTGAAAAGTGCCATCTCCGAATTCATGCAGTACGGCATCAGCACACAGGATATGGACAAACTGATCGCCAGCGCTGAAAAAAGGGGCGCACTGGCAATGAAGCTCAGAGACTTAAAGACTCTGTACCGGGGATTTCAGGATTATATCAGAGACCATTTTATCACCACAGAGGAGACACTGGACGTGCTGCGCAGATCCCTGGTAAAGTCGAAGATCCTTCCGGACAGTGTGGTGGTATTCGACGGATTTACGGGATTCACCCCCATACAGAACCGTCTGATCCAGGAATTGATGCGGGTGTGCGAGGAGACCATTGTCACTGTGACCATTGGTGAGGAAGAAGACCCTTATCAGATGGACGGCGAGCAAAAATTGTTTCATCTGAGTAAAAAGACAGTGGCGGATCTGGTGAAGCTGGCGGCGGAGGCAGAGGTGACACGAGGGGAAGATGTATTTGTAAAGGGCGGTCCCAACCGTTTCACCGAGGCATCGGCGTTATGTTATCTGGAGCAGAACCTGTTCCGCTATCAGTATGAGCCTTATACGGAGAAACAGTGTGAGATCCGTATGTTCGAGGCACTTTCTCCCAGAGAGGAAGTCCATCAGACGGCATTGTATATCCGGAAGCTGATCCGGGAAGAAGGACTTACTTACCGGGATATTGCTGTGGTCATCGGAGATCTGGAGGGGTACGCTTCCTATGTGGAAACAGAATTCGGGCAGCTGGAGATTCCCTGTTTTTTGGACAGGACCAGAGGGATTGTCTTAAATCCCATGATCGAATACATCAAAAGTGCCTTGCAGTTATATATCAGGGATTTTTCGTATGATACCGTATTTCATTTTTTGCGCAGCGGCATGGCGGATATCTCCAGAGAGGAAATTGACGAACTGGAGAATTATGTGATCCGCACCGGGGCGAGAGGGTATCGCACCTACAGCCGCCTGTTCACACGAAAAACTGAGGAGATGCAGCAAGGCAGTGGGCAGGAAGACACAGAGCGGGCGGAAGAGACCATGGAGCGTCTGAACCGTATCAGACAGCAGTTTGCGGATACCGTGGAGATCCTGCATATGGCTCCCCGGGCAAAAGCCGGCGAGTATGTGGATCACCTGTATGATTTCCTGGAGCAGAATCAGGTACAGCAAAAGCTTTTGAATTATCAACAGCGGTTCGAGCAGGAGGGCGACCTGGCGAAAGCCAGGGAATATGCACAGATCTACCGTCTGGTCATGGATCTGCTGGATCAAATCTATGAACTTTTGGGTGAGGAAGAGATTTCCCTACAGGAATTTGCGGATATTTTAGAGGCTGGTTTTGGCGAGATCACAGTAGGTACGATTCCGCAGAATGTGGATCGTATTGTGGTGGGTGATATGGAGCGGACCCGCTTAAAACAGGTTAAAGTATTGTTTTTCCTGGGGGTAAATGATGGAAACATCCCGAAAAATGTCTCCAAGGGAGGCATTATCTCCGATATGGACAGAGAATTTTTAATAGAGTCCGGAACAGAAATGGCACCGAGTCCCAGACAACAGATGTACATTCAGAGACTGTATCTGTATCTGAATATGACGAAACCCTCACAACGGCTGTATCTGTCTTATGCCAAGGTAAACAGTGATGGAAAGGGAATCCGTCCGTCTTACCTGATCGATACGGTACGGAAGCTTTTTCCGCAGCTTGCTGTGGAATATCCCCAAAACCGCAGCCGCTTAGAGCAGATCGAGGGCAGACAGGAAGGTGCCAGATATCTGGCGGAGGAACTGCGGGAATATGCGGACGGAACGCTGCGGGAAGAGGAACGGCAGGATTTTTATCTCATGTACCGTGCCTATGAAGCAGATCCGGAGGGCAGAGACCGTCTGACGGCGGCAGCATTTAGAAGATATAAGGAGAGCGGTCTGTCAAGGATCGTGGCGAGAGCATTGTACGGCAGGCAGCTGGAGAACAGTGTGAGCCGCTTAGAGACCTATGCTGCCTGCGCATGCAGACATTTCCTGCAATATGGCCTGTCTCTGCAGGAGAGAGAAGAATTTGGCTTTGAAGTGTCGGATATGGGAAATGTGTATCATGCGGTACTGGAGAATTTCGCAGGAAAACTTGCAGAATCCGGTCGGACATGGTGGGATTTTGATGAAAATTTTGCAACTCAGGCAATCAAAGAAGCAGTGGAAGGTTATGCTGCGACTTATGGGGAGACCGTTCTGTACAGTTCTGCGAGGAATGAATATGCTATTACCCGGATGAGCAGGATCCTGACCCGGACGGTGCTGACACTGCAGCAGCATCTGAAGCAGGGAAGCTTTCAGCCGGACGATTATGAGTTGTCCTTCCGGTTTGCGGAGGATCTGGACAGTATTCATGTGGATCTGTCTGAAGAAGAGAAGATGCACCTGCAGGGACGCATTGACCGTATCGATGTATCGGAGGACGCGGAGCATGTCTATGTCAAGGTCATCGATTACAAGTCCGGCAATAAGAAATTCGACCTGGCGGCACTGTACTACGGCCTGCAGCTGCAGCTGGTGGTATATATGAATGCGGCAATGGAGCTGGAGAGCAGAAAGCATCCGGATAAGGAGATCGTACCGGCGGCACTGCTGTATTATCATATTGATGATCCTACGATAGAGACTCCGGTGGAACTGACCCAGGAGCAGATCAACGAAGAGATTCTGACAAAGCTTCGCATGAACGGTGTGGTGAACAGCGATCCCGCCGTGGTGGAACGTTTGGATCGATTTTTACAGGACAAGTCCAAAGTCATTCCGGTGGAAAAGAAAAAGGACGGAAGCTTCAGTGCCAGATCCGGAATCTTAAGCCGTGAGGAGCTGCATGTGGTATCTGCTTATGTGGATACGAAGATACGCCAGATTGGCAGGGAGATCCTGGACGGTAAAATAGCGGCAAATCCTTACGAAAAAGGAAATGAGGAAGCATGTACCTATTGCGCCTATAAAAAGGTCTGCGGCTTTGACGGCAGTATTCCCGGATATGAGAAGAGGCAGCTGGAGGATCTGGATAAGCAGACGCTGATGCAGCGGATGCAGGAGACGACGGAAGCGTAGGATAAAAGAAACAGGAACAGAGGTAGCGTATGGGAATGAAATTCACCCCGGAACAACAAAGAGTGATCGAACTGCATAACAGCAATATTCTGGTATCGGCGGCCGCGGGAAGCGGTAAGACGGCAGTGCTGGTGGAACGTATCATCCGCATGATCTGTGACGGAGAACATCCGGCGGATATTGACAGATTGCTGATCGTGACATTTACCAATGCCGCTGCAGCAGAAATGAGAGAACGGATCGCCGCGGGCATCACTGCCAGACTGGAGGCGGATCCCGGCAACGAGCATATCCAGAAGCAGTCTGCACTGTTACACAATGCGCAGATCACTACTATCGACAGCTTCAGCCTGTTCCTGATCCGGAACCATTTTAATGAGATCGGTCTGGATCCGGATTTCCGCGTGGCAGACGAGGGAGAGATCAAGCTGCTTCAGCAGGAAGTACTGGCGCAGCTGTTAGAGGATGCCTATGCCGGGCAATTTGTCCCGGAAGCCCCGGAACAGTTCCATGCCTGTGTGGAGTATTTCTGCCCGGGAGGCAGGGAGAGCGTATTAGAGCAGCATATCCTGAATCTGTCCCGGTATGCGGGAAGTTTTCCCTGGCCTGCCGAATGGCTGGAGGAGCGCAAAAATGACTATGCCGCAGGAGATATGGAAGCACTGGTTCACAGCGATTACGGACAATATCTGACGGAACGGGTGAACCGTACCGTGGAGGGATGCCTGGAAAAACTGCGGGAAGTAAAGCGGCTGTGTGAACTACCGGACGGTCCGTATATGTACGGAGAACTGACGGAGGCAGAGATCGAGCAGCTGGAGAGACTGACATCCTGTAAGGATCTGGAGGAACAGGCGGCCAAAGTTCCTGCGGTGACTTTCGCACGGCTCCCTTCTAAAAAGGACGACAGTGTGGATCCCGCCAAACGGGAACTGGCAAAGGCAATCCGAAACAGTGTGAAGGATACCTTAAGTGACCTTTCAGAGAGCTATTTTAAGACCCCGTTAGAACTGGCGGTGGAGCAGGGAAAAGCCTGCAGAGAGCCGCTTCGGATGCTGCTTGACCTGGTATTGGAATTCGACAGAAGGCTCCTTGCTACCAAGCAGGAGAGACATCTGATCGACTTTTCCGATATGGAGCATTATGCGCTGCAGATCCTGTTAAAGCGGGAAAAAGTGGAAGAAACCGGCAGCATAGGAACGGATCGTGCCAAAACGAAATATCGTATTGTGCCAAGTGACGTTGCAATGGAGTACCGCCAGTATTTTCAGGAGATCCTTATCGATGAATACCAGGATAGCAATCTGGTGCAGGAGTATCTGTTAAGCGCTATCTCCGGGGAAGCTGAGGGACATTACAACCGCTTCATGGTAGGCGATGTGAAGCAGAGCATCTATAAATTCCGTCTGGCGAGACCGGAGCTTTTCCTGGAAAAATACGATATCTATCAGGAGACCGGAGATCTGTGCCGGATCGATCTGGCGAAGAACTTCCGAAGCCGTATCCAGGTGGTGGATGCGGTAAACGATGTATTTTCCCGGATCATGAGCAGGGAGATCGGCGGAATCGCCTATGATGACAAGGCGGCACTGTATCCCGGAGCAGTGTATCCTGCACAGGAGGATCCCGCCTACGGCAGCGAACTGCTACTGATCCGCAAGCCGGAAAAGGGAGAGCGCGAAGAGAGCGGCATCGGAGAGCAGCATGCCGAGGGTGCGGGAGTCCTTGTGGATTACGATAATGTACGACAGTTGGAAGCGCTCGCCATTGCCGCCCGTATAAAACAGTTGAAGGGCAGTCTGCAGGTGATGGAGAAATCCGCGGGAGAACTGCGTCCGGTGCGGTATTCGGATATGGTCATCCTGCTTCGCACCACCAGCGGCTGGGACGAAGAATTCAAAAAGATACTGGAACAGCAGGGAATCCCCGTCTACATCACATCTAAGACCGGATATTTCGGGGCGCTGGAGGTGCAGGAGCTGTTGCAGTTTTTGCGGGTGCTGGACAATCCGAGACAGGATATCCCGCTGTTTGGCGTGATGCAATCCGTCTTCGGTGGATTCACCCAGGAAGAGATCGCGCAGATCCGCAGTGGCGGGGAAGGGCATTCCAGAAAACGGATGACACTGTATGAGGCACTGAAGGAAGTGGCACAGAGCGGCCGGACGGTGGAAGAGGGAGAAGAGATATCAGCGGGCGAAAGCGCCGGTGAAGAAGCAGAGCTTTCACAAAAGGCAGATACCTTCTTACAACGGATTGGCCACTACCGTGACCTGACTCCTTTCACCTCGATCCGTGACCTGTTGCAGCGAATACTTGACGATTATGATTATCTGAATTATGTGACGGCACTTCCCGCCGGCAGCAAGCGGCGTGCAAATGTGGAGATGCTGCTTACGAAGGCATCCGCTTTCGAGAAGACCAGTTATTTCGGACTGTTTCATTTTATCCGTTATATGGAGCAACTGGAAAAATATGACGTGGATTACGGGGAAGCGGATACTCTGGATGAAAATGCAGATGTGGTCAGGATCATGAGTATCCACAAAAGTAAAGGACTGGAATTCCCGGTGGTATTTGTCTCCGGACTGTCGAAACGCTTCAACATGCAGGATGCGAACCAATCCCTGATCGTGGACATGGATCTGGGAGTTGCGGTGGATTATGTAGATTCCGTACGGCGTATTAAAAATAAGACTCTCCGCCGGGCAGTCCTGTCTGCAAAAATGAAGGAAGATAATCTGGCGGAGGAATTGCGCGTGCTCTACGTGGCACTGACCCGTGCCAGAGAGAAGCTGATTTTAACAGCGGTATTGGACAAGGCCGACGAAAAGTGGGAGTTGGCGCAGATGACCGGACAGGAGAGGCTGACTTATCTGGATTTCTGTGAGGCGGGAAGTTATATGGATTTTCTGCTGCCGATCCTGCCGCAGACGGGAATTGCGGTGAAAACACTGAGAACGGAGGACCTGGCGGTAGAAGAGCTCCGAGAGCAGCTGCGCATGGGTGATCGCAGAGAACAGCTGCGGCTGATAGCCTGTGGAGAGACAACTTTGACCGGGGACCCGGAAGAAAATGAGCGGAAGCTTATGTATCTGCGGGAGCGTTTTGCTTATCAATATCCACATCCCGGGTTACAAAAGCTGTATACCAAGACAACAGTGTCAGAGTTAAAGATCGCAGCCATGGCGGAAAAGGACGAGGCGGCATTCCATACCTTTGAAGAAAAAGAAGTGGTTCCCTATATCCCGGGATTCCGCAGAGAGCAGGAGAAGGTCAGCGGTGCAGTGCGCGGTAATGCGTTTCACCGTACCATGGAGCTTCTGGATTTCACATATCTATTCACAGAATCCGGGCTGTTCACCGGATGTCCGAACAACTATGAGGAATATCGCAGAGGACTGGACAAGAATCGGTTACAGAACCGACTGGAAGAATTCTTACAGCGGGAAACGATATCTTTACGCCTGACAGAGGAATATGCCAAAGCAGTTAGTCTGCCGAAGATCCTCAATTTTCTGGAACAGGAGCTGGCATACCGCGTGTGGCGTGCGCAGGAACAGGGGCTTCTATATAGAGAGCAGCCCTTTGTGCTGGGCATTGATGCGAAACGCCTGGATCCGGATCTGCCCGAGGGAGAAAAGGTGCTCATTCAGGGTATTATCGACGTCTTTTTCATAGAAGACGGTGAGATTGTTCTGCTGGATTACAAGACCGATGTGATCGACTCCCTGGAAGCTCTCTGGAACCGCTACAACGTCCAGATTCAGTACTATGAGGAAGCGTTGACGAAGCTGATGCAGATGCCTGTGAAGGAGCGGATCCTGTATTCCTTCTACTTGGAAAAATATGAGTAAAAAGGAGATATCCACAATGGATATCTCCTTTCAGATTGTAGACAAAGCTCCTTCCTGTGAGGGAGCTTTGTCTACAGTCTGTTTATTTATCGTTATTTTTACCGTTATCTTCTTTTTCCGAATCATGCCTCTTACTTTTTATAGTACCATCTTCCTGTATAGGGTGCAAGTCGTCACTGATGGTTCGTATAAATAATTTTACGCGTTTTTGCTGTATTTTTAAAGGTGCAAGATTTGTATAATTCCGATAATTGTAGTATACTGTAGGAAAAGAATTTTCGTAACACATCAGTTCACCATGTATTACAGAAAAGAGGTTATATTTCAAATGAAAAAGCAAAGCAAAGTAACCAGTCAGTCTGCCATGCTGCAGCAAAACACAAGATCAACCTATCGGATACTGATCATCAGCATCGTTATGCTGATCCTGTTCATCGGATCCAACATGTATCTGAGCCGGATCAATTCCCAGCAGCTGGAAGCTACCATGTATCTGAACCAGTATCGTCTGGGTTCCAAGACGCTGACCGCTGCTGTACAGTCTTACGCAGTCACCGGAGACCAGACCTACTATGACAATTATATGAAGGAATTAAACGAGGACAAAAATCGTGACATTGCCTGGGAAGGTCTTCAGAAAGACGGTCTGACCGACAATGAATGGGCACTGTTAAACCATATTGCTGAAATGTCCAACGGTCTGGTTCCTCTGGAAGAAGAAGCCATGGATAAGGCCGGTTCCGGAGATACACAAGCAGCTATTTCTTATGTATTTGGTGAGGAATATGAATCTACCGTACAGGAGATCACTGCAACCACAGATAATTGTATCAATGATATCCAGGCACGTATGGCTCAGAAGCAAAATACTCTGAATCTGATAATGATCACTACCATGGTGATTTTCATTCTCTGCTTCCTGACCATTGCCCGCAAGATTGTCACCACACTGACCTTTGCAAAACAGGAACTGCTGATTCCCATTGTAAAAGTATCCGAGCAGATGAAAGTACTTGCGCAGGGACATTTTGACAGCCGTCTGGATCTGCCGGAGGATGACAGTGAAGTCGGCATCATGGTGCAGGCCGTTCATTTCATGAACGACAACTTTACCAAGATGATCACCGAGATTTCCGAGATCTTAGGTCAGATGGGTCAGGGCAATTACCGTGTAGAGCCTACGGAAGAATATGTCGGTGACTTTGTACAGATCAAGGATTCCATGGTGAAGATCATTGCCGATATGAAGAAGACACTGTCCACCATTCAGGTCAGCGCACAGGAGATCGATGGTGGTTCCGAGCAGCTGGCACAGGCAGCTACCGATCTGGCAGAAGGTTGTACCGCACAGGCCTCCAAGATTTCCGAAGCATCCCAGATGATCGACGCTATGGCAAAGAGTATTGAAGAAAAAGCCAGAGTTGCACAGGAGACCGCAGATATCTCCAAGCAGTCCGCACAGACGGTTGCTGATGGCAATGCCAAGATGCAGGAACTGAAAGTCGCAATCGGTGAGATCAGTAAATGTTCCGAGGAGATTCATTCTATCATTCAGGTCATTGAGGATATCGCTTCCCAGACCAACCTCCTGTCACTGAATGCCTCCATCGAGGCTGCCCGTGCCGGAGAAGCAGGCCGCGGATTTGCTGTCGTAGCCGAGCAGGTCAAGAATCTGGCGGAACAGTCCACCGAGGCTGCCGGAGAGACCACAAAGCTGATCGAGAGCACCATCGATGCTGTCAACAAGGGAATCGCCATTGCAGAAGAAACCGAAGCCAGCATGGATCAGGTAATGGAAGAAGCCGAGGCTTCTACCAAGCGTATGGTTGATATGGCACAGGCCCTTCAGGCTGAAGTGTCCAGCGTCCAGCAGATCGATGAAAACATCGCTCATGTGGCCGGAATCGTGGACAACAACTCCGCATCTTCTCAGGAGACCGCCGCTGTCAGCGAAGAACAGTCCGCGCAGGTACATACTATGTTACAGCTGATGCATCAGTTCCAGATCTAGTTTTCAGAATGATAAAGCCTGAGTGCTTCTAAAGAAGCCTCAGGCTCAGACTGTAGACAAAGCTCCTTCCTGTGAGGGAGCTTTTCTTGTGTCATGACTGCAAAAATTATGTACTTACAAGCATATAAGAAGTAGTGAAAATGCCGTATTTACGGGACTTTTCACTACTTTTTTGGTATAATGAAAGTATCAAAATAAAGGCGGTGTTTCCTATGATGACACAGAATGCAGATAAGAAAAGAGAACAGATTCAGATGTTCTGCATGGATGACCTTGTTCCGCAGGATCATCTGCTGCGCCTGATTGACCAGGCAATCGACTGGAGTTTTATCTATGATCTTGTGATCGATAAATACAGTGCAGACAATGGCCGCCCCAGCATGGATCCGGTCATGCTCATTAAAATTCCATTCATCCAGTATCTGTAC
>ENA-OZGJ01000536-OZGJ01000536.1-human-gut-metagenome-genome-assembly--contig:-NODE-536-length-10351-cov-7.454643_pt1 | contig 10351 bp, 8 predicted proteins | sample MGYA00244654_ERZ653654 | MGnify/ENA primary metagenome ERZ653654 (study PRJEB26926, sample SAMN06164964) | human gut metagenome | biome: ENVO:00009003; feature: ENVO:2100002; material: ENVO:00002003... | reverse complement strand
ATGTCGCAAGCGACCGCCGCAGGCGCGAGAATGTGCCAAGGCACATTCTTTGTTCTCAGTAAAAGTCTTTTCTCACATTATATATAAGTAAGGAGTGCGCAGAATGCTTTCAAATCATAAACTACAGACAACATTAGAAGAAATCAGTGATATATCCAAAATCGGACTTGCCCTTTATGACGAAAACGGGAAGCAGGTTGCAGCAACATTTCAGATTGAAACAGATATGCATGCAGAGGTTGTGAATTTTGCAGCATCCATGGCAGAAAGCCAGATGTTGTCGGGCTTTCATTTCTTTAAAGTAATTGCAGAACAGGAAGTAGAATATATTCTTCTGGCGCGTTCCACTAATGATGAAGCATATATGGTGGGAAGACTTGCCGTATGCCAGATTCGGAATCTGATTGCCTCCAACCGGGAACAGTCGGATAAGAATAACTTTATGCAGAATATCCTTCTTGGAAATATGCTGGTTGTAGATATGTATAATAAGGCAAAGAAGCTGCATATTGAGCAGGCAAAGCGTCTGGTTTATGTCATAGAAGTGGATGGCAGAAAAGATTCTGTTATTGTAGAAATGGTGAAGAATCTTTTTGCAGACCGCAACCGGGATTTTGTAACAGAGTTAGACGAGCAGAACATTATCCTGATTAAGGATGCAACAGATTTGAAAACAGAAGAGGATGCATTGCATCTGGCGAAAACAATTGTAGACAATCTGCATGCAGAAGCAATGGTGCGTGTCCGTGTGGGTTATGGTAATACGGTAAATACCCTGCAGGATATTGCCAAATCTTATCAGGAAGCCAAGATGGCACTGGAAGTAGGAAGAATCTTTAATGTAGAAGAGGAAACCATTTCCTACGGAAAGCTTGGCATCGGCAGACTGATTTACCAGCTTCCGATGAGCCTTTGCGAAATGTTTATCAAAGAGATTTTTGGTGAGCGGAATATTGATTTAGATGATGAAACGATGGTGACAATCCAGAAATTTTTTGAAAACAGCCTGAATATTTCAGAAACAGCAAGGCAGCTATACATCCACCGGAATACGCTGGTATACCGTTTAGAACGTCTGGAAAAGATGATTGGACTTGATATCCGCAAATTCGAGGATGCCATGACTTTTAAGATTGCCATGATGGTCATTGCACATATGGATTACCAGAATTAGCGGCCTTGTTTTGCAGAACCATGAAAATTCATTTATGTAAATTATATGGGACAGTACCAATCGGTGCTGTCCTTTTTTCGAAAAAATCATCATGCAGAAATTGTATAAAATGAATTGTAAAAATGCACTTCAAGACAGAAATTAGTTAAAATGCACAAAAAAAATTTCTTTTTTAGTTTATTTGCGGATAGCGAAAGTAAAAAAATTAGAATATAATTAATTATCGAAAAACTGCGAAAACATATTCGGAGGGAAAACGTAATCGCAGGAAAATATAAAATGAAACGACGAAAAGGAGAGGGAAAGATGAGAAAGTTAAAAGAACGCTTTCACAGGAAACATGGCATTGTAAGCCGTATCTTTAGTATGGTACTTGCACTTGCTATGATTGTGACCATGGTTCCGGCAATCGGTGGTGCAACCACTGCATATGCTGCGAGCCCGACAATCCGGTTGTACCTGGACAAACCAAGTACATGGAGCAATCCAGTTGTTCATGTCTGGGATGCCGGTGCTACGGTAAATAACCATGAGGCAGGAAATGCCGCCATTTCACAATGGGGGGATCAGGAAAAACCAAAGCTTGCATATGAGGAAAGTTCTGGACTCTATTATGTAGATGTACAGAGCAGTGAGTGGACAGGTTTTCAGTTTGTTGATGCAGGTTCTACTGAGAAGGCTGCACCGGAGATAAAGACAGAAGGAGCTGCAATTGAGCAGATTAAGACTTTTACTTCTGATACAAGTATTTATTGTTTATTGGATGATAATGGAAAATATCAGTGGTATAAGGATGCTTCAAAGAATGAAACATTGATTCCAGAGTCTGTACCAACAGAATGTGATCTGACTATTAATTATAAGAGCACATTAGGCAATGATGTTGCGGCATATGTATATAAGGAGACCAATAAGCCGGCAGGTGAATGGCCGGGAAAAACCATGACTGCAGCAGAAGGTCATGAAGGCTGGTATACAATGCATCTGACATTAGATAACAGTACAGATTATTCTCTTATCTTAAATGATGATGGACATGGAAACCAGTTAAAAGACGTAACACTTTCTACAAAAGGAAAGGCAGAAGCAGAGTACTGGTTCGATGGTTCTTTGTCAGAGACAAAACCTGCCGATTGGAAATATGTAACAACCATTCATTATCTTGCTTCAGGAATGGGAAGTACTATTTACAATCATATGTGGGGAGCAGATGTCTCTGCAACAGGAGCAGGTGTTGGAAAAGAATGGCCGGGTGGACAGATTTCAGAAAATGCTGACTATTCCGGATGGTATGATGTAGTATATACACAGGATGTAAAACAGAATTTCAGCTGTATTTTTAATAATAACAATGGAGCACAGACGGATAATATTGATGTTTCTGTAACATCAACAAGTACTGAACTCTGGGTTACCGGAACCAAAGGTGGTGGTGATACAACCGTATATAAAACAGCACCGGACAGCTGGGAGGCACCGGTTCCAGACCATACATTTACAATGTATTATTACAATGAAGATTTATCAACAGACACAGACATGGGAAAAGTTGATATGTGGATGTGGAATGCCGGATTAAATGGATCATATGTTTTTGATGAAACAGAATATGATGCTGCAAATAATGTGACATGGTTTAAAAAGACCATTACAGTTGCCGGCAGTAATGTAGGAAAAACAGTAGGATTAAAGGCACGTTATGACATAACACAGGGATGGGATGGCGGCTCTGATACCGCAGACCGTTCTTTTACAATAAGCGGTGATGAGAATGAGGTATTATATTATGTGGATGGTTCAGATCCGGTTCATGAGAAACCTGTAATCGTACCAACGGAAAAGAGATACCTTGTATTGGATTATGAGAATCCAGGATTAAAAGAAAAAGGAATTACACCACAGTTCTATACATGGTCATCAGGATATGCTTCAGTATTAACCGATTTTACATACGTAGGTGGAGATAAATGGACAGTAACGATTCCTGCAAAACCATCCTGCACAAAGGTTGATTTTTGTATTGCATTAGATTCAACAGGTGACCCATGGATTAAAGATGGTGGAGACCATTCCGTTACATTCCCTTCTGACCAGAAGGTTATCTATGCCAGCATGAAAGCCGGCAGTGAGCCGGAAATTGCTATGCCATATAATACTGGCTATGAAGTAGATGCAGAAAATCAACAGGTATCATATTACTATCGTGATGATGCTGCATTTGTAGATGGCACCTTAAAGGATATGACAGTATCTGTTGATGTAGACAGAACAGAGTATCCAATGACATACAATGATACAACAAAGCGTTTTGAGTATGTAAAGAGCGGCTTGACAGATGGTAAAACACATTATCGTTACAAAGCAAATGGAACTTATGTTGTAGATGCATTCAATTCAAACAGTGAAGAGTACAAGGAAGCAGATTACTCATATTTTGAATACTATAAATTAAATGCAACAGTTACAGCAGAAGTTATGAATAAATCCTTTAACTACAATGAAAATGATGTTGTTAAGTTTAAGGTTGAACAGGATAGTTCAGATGCTAAAACATTAGAAGTAGCTAGCGCAAGTATCGATGTTTCTTCCCTTGGCGGAAGCAATGCAATGCCGATTGAACCGGAATTGCAGGCAGTTACCATTTCTGCTACAACAGATACAACATTAGGAATTAAGACATTACCAATTACTGTAACAGACCAGTACGGTAATAAATTCAGTACTACAGTGGATGTTGAAATTACAGACCGTGTGAAGGAAAACAAAAATGATTTCGACTGGGATGAATCTGTTGTCTACTTTATGGTGACAGACCGTTTCTTTGATGGTAATGAATCTAACAATACAGCAAGTGGTGCAGATACATACGGAGACAATCCGGGACTGTATCATGGTGGAGATTTTGCAGGTGTAACAACCAAGTTAGATTACTTACAGGATTTAGGTGTAAATACAATCTGGATTACACCAATTGTAGAAAATGTGAAAGGTGTAGCTGTAACAGATGAGGGTTCAGAAGATGTTCCTTATAATGCAGCATACCATGGATACTGGGCAAGTGATTTTACAAAATTGAATCCGACACTTGGTACAACAGAAGAATTTGAAACTATGATTAGCGAAGCACATAAACGTGGCATGCGTATTATGGTTGATATTGTTGTAAACCATGCTGGATATGGTACAGAATCAACATTTGCTGATATGCTTAGGGATAAGAGCGTCAGTGAAGGCGATATTAAATCATGGCAGTCTGGCTTGCCGGATTTTGCAACAGAAAAAGCAGATGTCAGGGCAAAATTAGTAGAATGGCAGACATCATGGATGAAGGATTATGGTGTTGACTATTTCCGTGTAGATACAGTAAAGCATGTTGACAGTACAACATGGGCAGCACTTAAGAATTCTACAACAGAAGTAAATCCATCCTTCAAGATGATTGGAGAATATTATGGCGCAGGATATGCGTCAAATGGTAGTACCTTAGGTACCGGTCAGATGGATGCAGACCTTGATTTTGATTTTAATGATCAGGCAACAAGCTTTGTCAGTGGTAATATTTCTTCTGTAGAAAGCTTCCTTTCTTCCAGAAATGCAGCACTTAATAACGCATACATGACAGGTCAGTTTTTAAGCAGTCATGATGAAGATGGATTTAAGGCGTCCTTAATGAACGGAAAAGGATATACCGAGGATGAGGCAACATCAGCAGCGTTAGTTGCAGCTACCTTACAGCTTACTGCAAAGGGTATTCCGGTTATCTATTATGGTGAAGAAGTTGGTTTAAGCGGATTAAATAATTATCCATACCAGACTAATAGATATGACATGGATTTCTCTCTGGCAACAGAGGACAATGTAACTTATCAGCATTATAAGAATCTGCTGAGCATCCGTAATGCATACACAGATGTATTTGCAAGAGGAAGCAGAAAGGTTGTGGCAAGTTCTGATGAGGAAGGCTATGATGTAGTTTCAAGATCCTATGGAGGAACAACCTTATATGTTGGTATGAATATCAAGGATACCGCAAAAGAAGTAAAAGTTCCGGTTAATGCAAATGCAGGAAATACAGTTGTAAATCTTTATGATGGTAAAACATATACTGTTTCTTCTGATAAGACAGTAACAGTTACCATTCCGGCAGCAAAGGATGGCGGTACTGTAGTGCTGAGAGCAGATAAAAAGATTAATCTTGACATTACTGTTCCGGGTAAAGATTTCCAGGAAGTAATTGATACCATTGATGCTGTAGGAGATACAGCAAAGATTAATGTTACAATGCCAGATACCACAAAAGTTCCGGCAGAAGTATTCAATGGCATGATTGGAAAAGATATTACCATTACCTTCAAGCTGAACGACAACGTAAGCTGGATTGTAAACGGAAAGAACATTGTAAGTAAATTAAAAGATGCAATAGACCTCGGTGTAACCGTAGGTAAGAGCAGCATCCCGGCTGATAAGATTAAAGCATTAGCTGGAGACAACAAGACCATTGAACTTTCACTGGCACATGACGGAGCATTTGGATTTGATGCTACACTTCGTGTCAACGTTGGTGCAGAGAACAGTGGAAAATATGCAAACCTTTACTATTATAATGAAAAGACCGGAGCATTAGAATATGTTCAGGCTGTAAAGGTAAATGCAGACGGAACCGTTGATTTCAAATTCTCACATGCATCTGAGTATGTTATTGTACTTAGCAATACAGATATGAAACCAGCAGCATCTACAACTCCGAATGCAACACCTGCTGTAACAGCAGAGAAGCAGGTTAAGACAGGAGATAATACTCCGATTGCATGCATGGTAGTATTGTTATTCGTTGCAGGAGCAGCGGTAGTTGTACTTTACAGAAGACGTAAAAGAGTCTAAGCAGAGCAAAACTGCAAACAGGAGAGTTTAGTTTTTATAATGTATATCGTCTGAAATAAGAGGATAGATGGAAAGGGCAGCGAAAGCTGCCCTTTCCCCTTTTAACCCTCTTGGATAAATAAAAGTACAAAAGGAATAAATCCAGGCAGAAGATTGACATACTATTCCTAAGGTGTTATTCTTAGTTCCGACTGAATTACTTGGAAATAGGACGAAAATAGCTGATAAAGCAAATTGATAAAGGAGGAAAACCGATGGAATTAATCTATCTGGACAATGCGGCAACAACAAGAACGGACGAGCGGGTAGTGGAGGCAATGCTTCCTTATTTTACCCAGTATTATGGAAATGCATCTACCATTTATGCATTAGGTGAGGAAAGCCGCAAGGCAGTAACAAGGGCCAGAGATATTATTGCAGCAGGAATCGGTGCAAAACCGGAAGAAATATATTTTACGGCAGGTGGAAGTGAATCTGATAACTGGGCACTGAAAGCAACAGCAGAAGCTTATAAAGAAAAAGGAAAACATATCATCACCAGTAAGATTGAGCATCATGCAATTCTTCATACCTGTGAATGGTTGGAAAGACAGGGCTTTGAGGTAACTTATCTTGATGTGGATGAGAATGGATGTATCAATCCGGCAGATGTAGAAGCTGCAATCCGTCCGGATACCATTCTGATTTCTATTATGTTTGCCAACAATGAGATTGGTACCATCGAGCCGATTGCAGAGATTGGTGCAATTGCCAAGGCACATGGAGTTTTATTCCATACTGATGCAGTACAGGCATTTGGTCAGGAGCCAATCCAGGTAGATGAAATGAATATTGATATGTTAAGCAGCAGTGGCCATAAATTAAACGGACCAAAGGGAATCGGTTTCCTCTATATCAGAAAAGGTGTAAAAATCCGCTCCTTTGTACATGGTGGTGCACAGGAGAGAAAGAGAAGAGCCGGAACGGAAAATGTACCGGGAATCGTAGGCTTCGGTAAAGCTGCAGAACTGGCATTTGCTTCCATGGAAGAGCGTACTGCAAGAGAAAGAGAATTGAGAGATTATATGATTTCCCGTTTTGAAAAGGAAATCCCATATGTGAAAATCAATGGAGACAGAGAGCATCGTCTTGCCAATAATGTCAATGCATGCTTCCGTTTTGTGGAGGGAGAATCCATGCTGATTATGTTAGATATGAAGGGGATTTGTGCATCCTCCGGTTCAGCATGTACTTCCGGTTCCTTAGATCCGTCTCATGTATTGCTGGCAATTGGTCTGCCACATGAGATTGCACATGGCTCACTCCGCCTGACTTTAGGCGCAGATACCACCAAAGAGCAGATTGACACCACGGTAGACGCAATCAAAGAGATTGTTGCACATTTACGCAGCATGTCACCGTTATACGAAGATTTTGTAAAGAACCAGCAGTAATAGAGAAGAAAAGGAGTAACGATTATGTATAGTGAAAAAGTTATGGATCATTTTCAGAATCCGAGAAATGTAGGGGAGATTGAAAATGCCAGCGGAGTAGGAACAGTAGGAAATGCAAAATGCGGTGATATCATGCGAATCTATCTAGATATTGATGATAATGGTGTGATTCAGGACTGTAAGTTTAAGACCTTTGGCTGTGGTGCTGCAGTTGCAACCAGTAGTATGGCAACAGAACTGGTAAAGGGAAAGACCGTACAGGAAGCATTACTTGTAACCAATAAAGCAGTAATGGAAGCATTAGACGGACTTCCACCGGTTAAAGTGCATTGTTCCCTTCTGGCAGAAGAAGGTATTCATGCTGCACTTTGGGATTATGCTGAGAAGAATGGCATTGTCATTGAAGGCTTAAAGAAGCCGAAGAACGACATCTCTGAGGGTGAAGAAGAGGAAGAATATTAAAACAACATATCCCTATTGACATAGTAGGAAAAAAGGAATATACTGTACCCATAGACAAATAGAAATGGAGGTACAGTATGAAGATTTCAACAAAGGGACGTTATGCTGTCCGACTTCTTCTTGATATAGCAATGAATGATGAAGTTGAACCGGTACGTCTTAAAGATGTTGCGGAACGTCAGGATATTTCCATGAAATACTTGGAACAGATTATTTCTACACTGGTACGGGCAGGGTTTGTTAAGAGCATCAGAGGCCCCCAGGGAGGATATCGTTTATCAAAGACACCGAAGGAATATACGATAGGGATGATATTACGTCAGGTAGAAGGAAGTCTTGCACCGGTATCGTGTCTTGAGGATGAGGTGAACACCTGTGAGCGTCAGTCAGAATGTGTAACACTTCGTATCTGGAAAGAATTAAACGATGCGATTAAGAGTGTAGTAGACAGGTATACGTTAGAGGATTTGATGGAATGGCAGCAGGATATCAGCAGCGATTATGTCATTTAAATGGACGAGGTCGATGTGTACCAATGAAACAAAATATTTTAAATAATTTATTTGAAAAAAGTCTTGACAATTGGTACACATCGTTTTATATTATACTTAATCCATATCAAACAGATAGGAAATATATGAATTTAGGGAAAAGGAGATTATTATCATGGCAAACATTTATAAAGGAACATTAGGACTGATTGGAAATACACCATTAATCGAGGCAGTTAATTTAGAAAAGGCGTATAACTTAGAAGCAAAATTACTTTTCAAACTGGAATATTTCAATCCGGCAGGAAGCGTAAAGGACCGTATCGCAAAAGCAATGATTGAAGATGCAGAAGCAAAAGGACAGTTAAAAGAAGGTTCTGTTATTATCGAGCCGACATCCGGAAATACAGGAATTGGTCTTGCAGCACTTGCGGCAGCCAAAGGATACCGTATCATTCTTACTATGCCGGAATCCATGAGTGTTGAACGTAGAAACATCTTAAAGGCTTACGGTGCAGAAATTGTTCTGACAGAAGCAAGCAAAGGAATGAAAGGTGCAATTGCAAAAGCGGATGAACTTGCAAAAGAGATTCCAAACAGCTTTATCCCTGGACAGTTTGTAAACCCTGCGAATCCAAAAGTACACAAAGAGACAACAGGACCGGAAATCTGGAAAGATACGGACGGAGCAGTAGACATCTTTGTAGCAGGAGTTGGTACAGGTGGAACCGTAACAGGAACCGGTGAATACTTAAAAGAGCAGAAAGCAGATGTTAAAGTTGTAGCAGTAGAGCCGGCATCTTCACCGGTATTATCCGAAGGTAAGAGTGGAGCACATAAGATTCAGGGTATCGGTGCAGGATTCGTACCGGATGTATTAAACACCAGAGTATATGATGAGGTATTTCCGGTAGAGAACGAAGATGCTTTCCGTGTGGCAAAAGAAATTGCACACAAAGAGGGCGTATTAGTAGGAATTTCTTCCGGAGCAGCAGCTTATGCAGCAATTGAACTGGCAAAGAGACCTGAAAATAAAGGAAAAACAATTGTAGCTTTATTACCGGACAATGGAGACAGATATTATTCAACAGCTTTATTTACAGAGTAATTTGCAGTAGAATGGAAAAAATCTGATGTAACATCAGAGTGACAGAAATAAATAACAGAACGGAGAAAAAGAAGATGAGCACAAAGAAAAGCAGAGCAGAACGTAATTTAAAATTTGAAACTTTACAGTTACATGTAGGACAGGAAAATCCGGATCCGGTGACAGATGCAAGAGCAGTACCTATTTATCAGACATCATCCTATGTATTCCGCAACAGCGACCATGCGGAAGCAAGATTTGGTCTTGCAGATGCAGGAAATATTTATGGAAGACTTACGAATCCGACAGAAGATGTATTTGAGAAGAGAATTGCAGCATTAGAGGGTGGAGTTGCAGCGTTGGCAGTAGCATCCGGAGCAGCAGCAATTACTTATACGATTGAAAATCTTGCACAGAATGGTGACCATATTGTAGCTGCAAAGAATATCTATGGTGGTTCTTATAACCTGTTGGAGCATACACTTCCACAGTACGGCATTACAACAACCTTCGTTGAGCCGGAGCCGGAAGCATTTGAAGCAGCAATCAAAGACAATACAAAAGCATTATATATTGAGACATTAGGAAATCCTAACTCAGACGTAGCTGATATTGAAGCCATCGCAAAAGTAGCACATGCACACAAGATTCCATTAGTCGTAGATAACACTTTTGCAACACCTTATCTGGTTCGTCCGATTGAGTATGGCGCAGACATCGTGGTACATTCTGCAACAAAATTCATTGGTGGACACGGGACAACAATTGGTGGAGTTATCGTAGACCTGTCTCTTATACACATCTGACGCTGCCGACGATAAGG
>ENA-OZGJ01000535-OZGJ01000535.1-human-gut-metagenome-genome-assembly--contig:-NODE-535-length-10354-cov-7.203903_pt1 | contig 10354 bp, 5 predicted proteins | sample MGYA00244654_ERZ653654 | MGnify/ENA primary metagenome ERZ653654 (study PRJEB26926, sample SAMN06164964) | human gut metagenome | biome: ENVO:00009003; feature: ENVO:2100002; material: ENVO:00002003... | reverse complement strand
GTCGGCAGCGTCAGATGTGTATAAGAGACAGGCTTATAACTGTGTCAACATTAGTAACTCTTATAAATAAAATTAAATATATTAATTGTTCTTATTCATAATGCCGTGCTATAATGAGCATAAGAAAGTAAACATTCAGGAGGTAGAAGATGAGTAAGGTAAGAAGAGTGTATGTAGAGAAAAAAGACGCTTACGCAGTACGCGCCAAAGAGTTACATGCAGAGATTAAGAGTTATCTTGGAATCAGCGCAGTAGATAAGGTACGTGTCCTGATTCGTTATGATATTGAAAACATTTCCGATGATGTATATAAAAGAGCAGTTCAGACTGTATTTTCAGAGCCGCCGGTAGATGATGTCTATGAGGAGAATTTTGAAATGGGGGATGGAAAAGTATTTTCCGTTGAATTCCTTCCGGGACAGTTCGACCAGAGAGCAGATTCTGCAGAGCAGTGTGTGAAGCTTTTAAAAGAGGATGAAGAGCCGGTTATCCGTACCGCAACAACGTATGTTATTTACGGAGATATCAACGCTGAGCAGTTAGAGGCAATCAAGCATCACTGCATCAACCCGGTAGATTCCAGAGAGACCGGCATGGAGAAGCCTGAGACTTTGGTAACAGAGTTCCCGGAGCCTGCAGATGTTAAGATTATGACCGGATTTAAGGATATGCCGGAGCAGGAATTAAAAGCACTCTATGATTCCCTTGGACTGGCTATGACATTCAAGGATTTCTTACATATTCAGAACTATTTCCATGGAGAAGAAGATAGAGACCCATCCATGACCGAGATTCGTGTGCTGGATACCTACTGGTCAGACCATTGCCGTCATACCACATTTTCTACCGAACTGAAAAATGTTGCATTTGAAGATGGTTTCTACAAAGAGCCAATGAAAAAGACATATGAGGATTATCTTGATACACATAAGAAAATGTATGAAGGCAGAGATGACAAATTTGTCTGCTTAATGGACATTGCATTAATGGCAATGAAGCGTCTGAAAAAAGAAGGAAAATTACAGGATCAGGAAGAGTCCGATGAGATTAATGCCTGCTCTATTGTAGTGCCTGTTGAAGTAGATGGCAAGACAGAAGAATGGCTTGTAAACTTTAAAAATGAGACCCACAACCACCCAACCGAAATCGAGCCGTTTGGTGGAGCTGCAACCTGTCTTGGTGGAGCAATCCGTGACCCGTTGTCAGGACGTACCTATGTATATCAGGCAATGCGTGTAACCGGAGCTGCTGACCCTACCGTATCTGTAAAAGATACCATGGAAGGAAAGCTTCCTCAGAAGAAACTGGTTCGCGGCGCAGCACAGGGATACAGTTCCTATGGTAACCAGATTGGACTTGCTACCGGATATGTCAAAGAAGTATATCATCCGGATTATGTTGCTAAGAGAATGGAAATCGGAGCCGTTATGGGAGCAGCACCTCGTCGTGCCGTTCAGAGACTGACTTCTGATCCGGGAGATATTATTATCCTCTTAGGCGGACGTACCGGACGTGATGGCTGTGGTGGAGCAACCGGTTCCTCCAAAGCACACAATACAGAATCCATTGATACCTGTGGAGCAGAGGTTCAGAAAGGTAACCCACCTACCGAGCGTAAGATTCAGAGACTTTTCCGCAGAGAAGAAGTTGCCCACATTATTAAGAAATGTAATGACTTTGGTGCCGGTGGAGTGTCCGTAGCAATCGGAGAGCTTGCAGACGGATTACAGGTTGATTTGGATAAAGTACCTAAGAAATATGCCGGACTGGACGGAACAGAACTTGCTATTTCCGAGTCTCAGGAGCGTATGGCAGTTGTTGTTGCACCGGAAGATGCACAGCAGTTCTTAGATTATGCAAAAGAAGAAAATTTAGAGGCTGTGAAAGTTGCCGTTGTAACCGAAGAGCCAAGATTAGTATTATCCTGGAGAGGAAAAGAAATTGTAAATCTTTCCAGAGCATTCTTAGACACCAATGGAGCACATCAGGAGACTGATGTAAAGGTAGAGCTTCCGGTAAAAGAAGAGAATTATTTAAATAAAATCGGCACAAAGGCTGTAGAAGAAGCAGTTGCAGCAGGCGATATGAAAGCTGCATGGTTAAATGAATTAAAAGACCTTAACGTATGTTCCCAGAAGGGTCTCGTAGAAATGTTTGACGGTTCTATCGGAGCAGGCAGTGTATACATGCCATATGGTGGAAAATATCAGTTGACCGAGACACAGAGTATGGTTGCAAAACTTCCGGTTATGAATGGAAAATGCGATACAGTAACCATGATGAGTTACGGATTTGATCCATATTTATCTTCATGGAGCCCATACCATGGAGCAGCTTATGCAGTATTAGAGTCTGTTTCCCGTATCGTAACAGCCGGTGGTGATTTCCACAAGATTCGTTTCACATTCCAGGAATACTTCCGCAGAATGTCGGAGGAGCCAAGTCGTTGGAGCCAGCCATTTGCAGCACTGCTTGGTGCTTATAATGCGCAGATTGGTTTCGGACTTCCATCCATCGGTGGAAAGGACTCCATGTCCGGTTCCTTCAATGAAATTGATGTACCGCCAACACTGGTATCCTTTGCAGTTGATGTAGCAAAAGAAAAAGATGTTATCACACCGGAGCTTAAGAAAGAAAATGATAAGCTGATGTTATTTACCATCGAAAAAGATGCTTATGATATGCCGGATTACGCACAGGTTATGAAGCTTTATGATGCAATTCATGAAATGACTGAGACAGGCGTTATCGTAGCAGCTTATGCATTAGACGGAAAAGGTCTTGCAGCAGCAGTCAGCAAGATGGCATTTGGTAATAAACTTGGCGTTACTGTAAATGCAGATGTAACAAAAGAAACATTATTTGCACCGGGCTTTGGAAATATCGTAGCAGAAGTTCCGGAAAATAAAGTTGTAAAAGCACAGGAAATCCTTGCAGCAGCAGGTCTTGCAGCAAACGGAGCAGTTGTGGGTGCAGTAAATGACAGCAAGAACTTTATCTATGGTGATATGAGCATTTCCATGGATGAAGCAATCGAAGCATGGGGACAGACTTTAGAGAAAGTATTCCCAACCAGAGCAACCACCGGAACAGAAGAAGTGAAGAGCGGACTTTACGATACCAAAGACATTTACGTCTGCAAGCACAAGGTTGCCCGCCCACATGTATTTATTCCGGTATTCCCGGGAACCAACTGCGAGTACGACAGTGCGAAAGCATTTGAAAATGCAGGTGCAGATGTAACCGTAAAGGTATTTAAGAACTTAAATGCAGAAGACATCCGTGATTCTGTTGATGTATTTGTAAAAGCAATTGATGCAGCACAGATTATCATGTTCCCTGGTGGATTCTCCGCAGGAGATGAACCGGAAGGCTCAGCAAAATTCTTTGCAACAGCATTCCGTAATGAGAAGATGAAAGAAGCTGTAAACAAGCTTTTAAATGAGCGTGACGGTCTTGCACTTGGTATCTGTAACGGATTCCAGGCACTGATTAAATTAGGTCTGGTTCCTTACGGCAAGATTACACACCAGAGACCGGATTCACCGACTCTGACCTACAATACCATCGGACGTCATATTTCCAAGATGGTATATACCAAGGTAGTGACCAACAAGTCCCCATGGTTAGCACAGGCTGAGCTTGGCGGCGTATACTGTAACCCGGCATCTCATGGAGAAGGTCGTTTCGTTGCTCCGAAGGAGTGGTTAGACAAGCTTTTCGAGAATGGTCAGGTGGCAACCCAGTATGTAAACGAAGCAGGTGTTCCAACCATGGATGAAGAGTGGAACGTAAACGGTTCTTACATGGCAATCGAAGGTATCACCAGTCCGGACGGACGTGTCCTTGGTAAGATGGCACATGCAGAGCGTCGTGGAGAGTCTGTTGCAGTCAACATTTACGGCGAGCAGGATATGAAGCTGTTCGAAAGTGGAGTAGCATACTTTAAATAAAATAGTAAAATAAAAACCGAGCGGTTCTGTTAAAAGCAGAACCGCTCGATTGCGTATGCAACACCATCTTCTTCATTGGAAAGGGAAATGAAATCAGCCGAATCTTTTAAGAGCTGTTGCGCATTTCCCATGGCAACGCCAATGCCGGCAGCTTTGACGATATCGAGATCATTTTCGCTGTCACCTACCGCCATGGTATCTTCCATGGAAATGTGGAGGTAATCACAGAGGAATTTAAGTCCTTTGGATTTGGCAATGCCGCATCTGGTAACTTCTAAGTTATGAAAACCGCCGGACACATAAGTGACTTCCGGGAAGGTGTCTAAGATTTCTTTTGTTTTTTCTCTTGTGGTATAGCTTCCATCTGCATCCGGTGCAAAGTTTAAAGTCAGTTTTGAAACACAAAGTTTATGTTCTTCGATATAAGCAGCTAAGTCAGTAATCGTCTTCCGGGTGGTCTGGATATATTTTTTTAAGGAATCCGGAATATCTAATAGGTTGGTAAGCTCGCTGGTGGAAAACTGGGTATAGCCGTCACCATTGATAAAGGCATCGATATGAAGAGACTGCGTATAGAGCTTGCGTAACAGCCGGACACTTAAATCGGTATCCATGCTTTCATCTAAGAGCAGTTCCTTTTCCGGGACGCGGTATACCGCAGAACCGTTGGCAGTAATGGCATATTGGATGCCAAGCTCCTTCATTTCATCCACAGGAAGACCGATATAAGGCCGGCCGGTGGAGATAATAACGGTAATCCCGTTTTCTACGGCTTTTCGAATCATTTCTTTATTGTAAGAGGTAATGACACCGTCTTTATTATAGAGGGTGCCATCGATGTCTAAGGCAATTAGCTTTACTGAATTCATCAAGTGTACTCCTTTGTATTTGAAAATATCATTGTCAATGAATAACAGTGTAGCACAGAAAATGAAAAAAGCAACTCACCGGATTAAATTTATATTTTTAAGTTGCAGGAAAAGGAGCTTACATATATAATTAGTAGGAATTCAAATGTAAGATAAACTGGAGTATACTATGAATATAAAGGAATATATCAAAGAACAAAGACTGATAACCGATGGTGCCATGGGCACTTATTATGAGGAAAAATACAGCGAAGATACCGTGATTGCAGAAAAGGAGAATCTTAAGAATCCGGAGCAGATTAAGGAGATTCATTTAGAATATCTGCGTGCGGGAGCAAGGCTGATCCGCACCAATACATTTGCAGCAAATACCATGTTTCTTGCAGATATGCAGGAAGTAAAAGAGACAGTCCGGGCAGGCTATGAGATTGCAAAGGAAGCAGTAACCGCATTCCAGACAGAAAATGGAAAAGAGATTCCGGTATTTATCGGAGCAGATTTAGGACCGATTTATGATCTTGACCATCAGGACTATGACAATGTGTTACAGGAGTACAAAGAAATTTGTGACACATTCCTTTCCTGTGGCGCAGACTGTTTTGTATTTGAGACACAGAGTGACTTTACCTATATTGAGCCGGTGACGGCATATATCAAAGAAAAATCAGACGCATTTATTCTGGTGCAGTTTGCGTTTGACAAAAGTGGATACACCCGCTCCGGTCTCTCTATGCAACGTGTGGCAGTAGAAGCTTCCGAGATGGAAAATGTGGATGCCTATGGATTTAACTGTGAACTGGACAGTACCCACATGTATCAGTTTATGAAGAACCTGAAGTTCTCCAGTGACAAATTCGTATCAGCACTTCCAAATGCAGGGTACCCATATACTTTGCGAGGAAAGACAATTTATTCCAATAATGCATCTTATTATGCAGAAAAAATGAAGGATATTGCAGCCCTTGGCACAGATATTTTAGGTGGCTGCTGTGGAACCACACCGGAATATATTGCTTTGCTTTCTGGCGAGTTACAGGACGTGCCGAAGGCAGCAAAGAAAATTGAAAATGTAGTAACGCAGGAGGTTACAAGAACTCCGTCTATTTTTGAAGAGAAGCTTTCCCGTGGGGAGAAGGCTTATATTGTAGAATTGGACCCGCCATTTTCCGAGGATGCATCCAAGGTTATGAAAGGAGCAGAAGATTTAAGAAAATGTAATGTGGATCTGATTACCCTTTCCGATTCCCCAATGGCGCGGGCGAGAATGGATGCCGGACAGCTGGCAGTGAAAATCCAGCAGAAGACCGGTGTGTCAGTAATGCCGCATATCAGCTGCCGTGACCGCAATGTGATTGCGCTTCGGGCAGGTCTTTTAGGCATGCATATGAATGATGTCCGCCATTTCCTGATTGTGACCGGAGACCCGGTTTCAAGGGCAGACCGCGAAAGAGTGACTTCCGTTTTTGATTTCAATTCCATTAAACTGATGCAGTATGTTAAGGAAATGAATTTAGAAGTTTTTACACAGGAGCCGGTTTATTATGGTGGTGCACTGAATTATCATGGCGCCAATCCGGATGCGATTATTGAACGGATGAAGCGTAAAGCGGAAGCAGGATGCGGTTATTTCCTGACACAGCCGGTATATACCGAGGAAGATGTGGAAAGACTGACTTATATCAAAGAACACATTGACACCAAAATCATGTGCGGTATTATGCCGCTGGTAAGCTATAAGAATGCAACGTTTGTGAAAAATGAGATGCCGGGCATCCATGTTTCCGATGAAATTGTAAACCGGTATCGGGAAGATATGACAAGAGAAGAGGCAGAAGAAGTGGCAATTGAATTATCTGTTGAAATCGCAGCAAAATTATATGATATTGCAGACGGATTTTATTTTATGACACCATTTAACCGGACGGGCTTAATTGCGAGAATTATTGAGGCAATCCGACAGGAGGAAGAACGCAGATGACAAGAGAGGAATTTAAAGAATTAGTAAAAAATGGACCGGTTATCTTAGATGGTGCAACCGGAAGCAATCTTCAGAATGCAGGAATGCCGGTAGGAGTCTGCCCGGAGCAGTGGATTTTAGAGCATCCACAGACCATGATAGATTTGCAGCGGGCTTATGTGGAGGCTGGAACACAGATTCTTTTGGCACCGACCTTTACTGCAAACCGCATTAAATTAGAAGAATATGGACTGGCAGATAAGCTGGTAGAGATGAACCAGCAATTAGTTGCCATTTCCAAAGAGGCAGCAGGCGGAAAAGCGCTGGTAGCCGGTGATATTACCATGACCGGTCAGCAGCTTTATCCGATGGGTGAATTGCAGTTTGAAGAACTGGTAGATATTTATAAAGAACAGGTCAAAGTTGTGGCAGATGCGGGAGTAGACTTGTTTATCATTGAGACCATGATGAGTCTGCAGGAAACAAGAGCCGCTGTGCTGGCAATCCGTGAAACCTGTGATTTGCCGATTATGGCAAGTATGACTTATAACGAGGATGGCAGAAGCTTGTATGGAACAGATCCGGTAACTGCGGTAGTTACGTTGCAGAGTCTGGGTGCTGATGCAGTGGGAATGAACTGCTCCACAGGACCAGAGGAAATGTTAGAGCCGATTCGCCAGACCGTAGAATATGCCTATGTTCCTGTTTTGGCAAAGCCAAATGCCGGATTACCGGAATTAGAGGATGGTGTAACGGTATACAAGACCACACCGGAAGAATTTGCGGAAGTTGGTGCAAAATTAGTCGAAGAAGGCGTTTCGATTATTGGTGGATGCTGTGGAACGACCCCGGCACATATCAAGGCATTGGCAGATAAAGTAAAACCAATGGGGATCCATCATGCGGAAGCACCAAGACGAAGAGTGCTTACTTCTGAGCGTAAGACGGTAGAAATTGATTTGGACGGACCATTTATGGTAATTGGTGAGCGGATTAATCCGACCGGAAAGAAGAAATTGCAGGCAGAGCTTCGGGAAGGCAGCCTTAATATGGTTCGTGATATGGCACGGGCGCAGGAAGAAAATGGTGCAGCCATTCTGGATGTCAATATGGGTATGAATGGAATTGATGAGAAACAGATGATGTTAAATACCATTCATGAGGTTACTTATACAGTGGATTGTCCGCTTTGTATCGATTCATCCCATGTGGATATTATTGAAGCAGCACTTCGTATTTATCCGGGACGAGCTTTGATTAACTCTATTTCCTTAGAAAAAGAGAAATTCGAAAAATTGCTTCCGATTGCAAAGAAATATGGAGCAATGTTTATTTTGCTTCCGCTTTCTGACGAGGGACTTCCAAAAGACGCAGAAGAGAAGCGGCAGATTGTCCGTACCATTTTAGATGCCGCCTTAAAAATCGGTCTTCATAAAGAAGATATTATCGTGGATGGACTGGTAGCAACGGTAGGTGCCAATCCGCTGGCAGCATTGGAATGTTTTGATACCATCCAGTATTGTAAGGATGAATTGAGCCTTGCCACAGCCTGTGGACTTTCCAATATTTCCTTCGGTCTGCCGGAACGTATTTATGTAAACAGTGCATTTCTTACCATGGCAATTGCAAAAGGACTTACGATGGCAATTGCAAATCCATCCCAGGATTTATTAATGAATGCGGCAGTGGCTTCGGATATGCTTTTACATAAAGAAGGTTCCGATATCCGCTATATCAATCGGATGAACCAGCGGGCACAGAAGGAAGCTCCGGCAACCGATAACGCAGCTTCGGCAGGCACTTTAGAGCCGGCAAATCCGGTATTTGATTGTGTATTAAAGGGAAATAAGGGCAATATTTTAAAAGAAGTAGATAAAGCTTTGGCAGCAGGAGAAGAACCGGGAGCGATTATTAATGGACAGTTGATTCCTGCCATTAATGAAGTAGGTGTCCTTTTTGACAAGCAGATTTATTTCCTGCCGCAGCTGATTTCCAGTGCGCAGACCATGCAGCATGCCATTGAATACTTGGAGCCAATGCTTTCCAAAGATAAGGACGCAGAGCCAAAGGCAACCATTATTATTGCAACCGTAGAAGGTGACATACACGATATCGGTAAGAATCTGGTAGCACTGATGCTCCGTAACTATGGTTATCGTGTCTTAGACCTTGGCAAGGATGTGGCAGCGGATATTATTGTGGATACAGCGTTAAAAGAAAATGCCCAGATTATCGGACTTTCTGCCCTGATGACCACTACCATGATGCGTATGAAGGATGTGGTAGAACTGGCAAAAGAGCGCGGCTGCAACAGCAGGATTATCGTCGGTGGCGCAGCAATTACACAGAGCTTTGCAGATGAAATCGGTGCAGATGGCTATTCCCCGGATGCAGCTGATTGTGTAAAACTGGTAGAACGTCTACTGGAAGAAATGTAAATTTTTATTTTGGGAGGTTTTTGATATGGTAAAGATAATTTCAGATAGTACCTGTGATTTATCTGAAGAACTGGTAAAACGTTATGATATTACCATTCTTCCGCTTCACATTTTATTAGGTGACGAAGAATATCTGGATGGAGTAAATATTACTCCGCAGGAGATTTTTGACTGGTCGGATGAACACAAGACCACTCCAAAGACTTCAGCACCATCCGCAGAGCAGGCAGTAGAATTGTTAAAGCCTTATGTAGAAAAAGGTCAGGAGGTTATCTGTTTTGCCATTGCATCCGGGATGTCTTCTTCCATGAATGTGATGCGTCTTGCAGCGGAAGAACTGAATGCGGAAAATCTGGTGACTGTAATCGATTCGGCAAACCTTTCTACCGGTATCGGACTTCTTGTCATAGAAGCAGCCGAAATGGCACAGCAGGGAAAGGGTGCAGCAGAGATTACTGCACGCATTGAAGAATTAAAGCCTCTGGTTCGGGCAAGCTTTGTGGTAGACACCTTAACCTATCTTTATCGTGGTGGCAGATGCAGTGGACTGGCTGCCTTAGCCGGTGGTGCATTAAAACTTCATCCGCGGATTGGTGTTGAGGATGGTAAGATGGGACCGGGCAAGAAATACCGTGGCAATATGGAAAAGGTTGTTCTCTCTTATGTGAAAGACATGGAAGAAGCAATGAAGAATGCCCGGCCGGAACGTGTATTTATCACTCATTCCGGCAGTGCCCCGGAAATCGTAGATAAGGTACGGGCTTATCTCAATGACCTGCATGTCTTTCATGAAATTTTAGAGACCAGAGCGGGTGGTGTAGTATCCAGCCACTGTGGACCGGGAACACTGGGCGTCTTGTTTATTGCGAAGGAGTAGGGAGAAGGAGAGATGTATGATTTGCAAAGGTATCTCATAAGGCAAGTATCCGGCAGCTTGACAGAATTATTGGAGTAATTTTGAATCTTGAAATATTCTCAAAAATTTTAAATATTTCAAAAATATTTTTGAAAAAGTGCTTGACTTCACTATTCCTATATAGTATACTAGCAAAGCGGGTTGCAGATGAGTAACCCGCAGGAATATGGGATCTTAGCTCAGCTGGGAGAGCATCTGCCTTACAAGCAGAGGGTCACAGG
>ENA-OZGJ01000512-OZGJ01000512.1-human-gut-metagenome-genome-assembly--contig:-NODE-512-length-10712-cov-4.164962_pt1 | contig 10712 bp, 7 predicted proteins | sample MGYA00244654_ERZ653654 | MGnify/ENA primary metagenome ERZ653654 (study PRJEB26926, sample SAMN06164964) | human gut metagenome | biome: ENVO:00009003; feature: ENVO:2100002; material: ENVO:00002003... | reverse complement strand
CCTTATCGTCGGCAGCGTCAGATGTGTATAAGAGACAGGCGGCAGCCGTGGGACTCCCCGTACCGGCCGGAATACCCGCATACAGGATATACCGGGCCATGTTCACCCCGGTCGCAAAAGGGGCCGGGAATAGATGTATCGCGGAAAAGCTCCGCACGGGTCAGCTTGTAAAGAGGATTTTTTGGAAAGGTGCGTGTTCGGAAGGGATGCTATGCACCGTAATAAATGGCCCGAAGGGAAGGAGAGGTAAGCGGGCGTGTTACACGTCAGATATGGTAACTCGAAATAAGAACATCCGTCTTGTCGCAAAACCCGGGGTATCCGGATACGTCAAGGATGGCAAACGGTCTTTCGGCCGGTCGCAGAAAGGATGGCAGTGATCGCAGATCAACCGGTTCATACTTTCCGTCTGATATATAAACGGCTCATCGGCCGATTCATTGCCCGGAAACGGCCACGACATTTCCAACAGAAATGCACATCATTAATTACCAATAAGTTATCAGATAAAAAAAAGTTGGTAAAGAAGATGCACCCGGTTGCTATCGCTGGGCGCCGGTTCCGGGAAGGCACAAAAAAAGCGGGACAAAGAAGTCCCGCGCGGCATGATATCCGGTATTTTATTTCGAATAGGCGATCAGCAACTGGTTGACGACGCTGACGAAAACATAGCAGATGACAAAGATGGAAATCCCGCGCCACCCCTTCATATTGGCCGAGACGAGGTAGGCGAAACAGCCCCAGACCATCGACCAGACCATCGAGACCGACAGCAGGATCACGATCAGGTTATACCCTGCGAGCTTCATCACCTCGCAGGCGCTGCGGGGCTCGCAGACAAGCCCGCCCAGCCATTTCGAAGGCACGCTCAGCACCCCGAGTATGACGATCGTGGGCAACATGGCAAAAAGGTTCGTGGCAAAGATATCGACTGCGCGGATACGCGACGGCGAGAAGAGCAGGGCCAGCACGTAGAGCAACAGCGAAAGGGGAATCCACAACAGCAGGTTCGAAGAGAGGATCGTGACGATCTTCGACAGATCGTCCCCGACAGGCCAGCTCACCGCCGTCAGCAGGCAGATGGAAAAAAGAGTCCCGGCAAGGCCCCAGCCGAGCGCTTTCCCGGTAGAAAGGTATTCAAACGGGTTAAGAATCCTGTTCATCGCCTTCGAATTGATTAAGTTGAGCAATTATGTCGTCCAAACGGTTGCGTACCGTAGGGTAACTGAGCCCTAATTTCTGCGCCATCTCCTTCAGGGAGCCGCTGCTTTTTACGAAATCGAGCACGAATTGCTGGTCGGGAGCCGAAAGCTGCATCATCACCGGGAGGTTGTAGTCGCCTTCGATATGCGTATCGCATCCGTTGCAATGCATCGCTTGTACGCTCAATCGTTTACCGCAGGAGGGGCATATCTTGGGGAGGTTCTTCAGTGCCATATAAGTTCAAAAAGTTGTATTTATGCCATGTCAGGTTTCACAAAATTAATATATTTTTTCAATATATCACACAAATGTGCAAATTCCTGCAAAAACCGACGGCAACAGCAACAGCTGCGCGTCACAGACCAGAGGTGGGATTTCAGAAGTTGGCTTTCACCCCGACCGTGAAATTTGCCCCGTATTCCGGATACCACGGGTATTGGTACAGGCGGCGGTTGATCAGGTTACGGCCCTCGGCGAAGAGCGTAATGCGTCCCGAAACCTTCCAGTCGAAATTGACCCGCAGGTCGGCGGCAAAGGGCACTTCGACACTGCCGAAACTCTCCGCCCCGGATGCTGCATCCAGCTGGTAGTCGGACCATTTTCGGGTGCTTTGCAGCCAGATACCCGCGCCGAACGAAATCTTGCGGCCGTCGTAGTGGGCGGAAAAATTGCCATCGAAAGCCGGGGCACCGTTATGGAGTTTGGTCTCGTCGTCGTTATAGATATAACCGTGCACGCCCAATTCCGTCCGGAAACTGCTCGCGGGACGCCACGTCACCTCACCGTTGAACGACAAGACGGTCTGGCGGGCCATCGACGGCAGCATGGTCAGCCCGGCGGCAAGAATATCGCTCCCCTGCACGACATCGGCACTATACCAGTAAAGGTGGTTGTCACGGATCGAGAACCCGGCATAGGCCCGGTAGTCGAACTTCCCGCGCCAGATACTGCCCCCGATACCGAAGCGGCCGTTGTAATCGACCGAACTCTTAGTCCCGAATACGGGATTCAGCAAATAGGGATTCAGCTTCGTAAGCGAGCGGTAGCTGTTGTCGTCGACGCTCCCGTCCATCTCGAAGAACGGGCACAACCCGTCCGTACCGAGGTTCAGGTTCAGCCGCACGAAGGGGAGGATGTAGTTCTCCGCCTCGACGGATTTAATCTTGTCGTGGTAATAGTCCGCACCCGCTTCGAGGCGTACTACCCCGCCCTCGATACCGTAACGCAGCGCAGCATGTATCCGTTGCTGGTTATATTCGTCGAGGGCCTTCTGCCCCGCAAGGCGCTCGTAGCCCACTTCGGCAGCCAGGCGATGACGCCCGAAACCGCGGGCGATCTTCGCATGGGTTTCCAGTGTGGTCTGGCGGGCCTTGTCGTTATAGTCCGGCCACTCGGAATGGTCGAAAAACATGCCGCCCCGGATGGCGATTTCGAAATTCACACGGCTCAGATCCTGGAAATCGTCGCCGAAGCGCACCGCGATGTTCGCATCGCCGTAATCGGCCATCGAACCGGGTACGGCATCGGCAGAGAAGTCCGGCGCGAGATACATACCGTAGCGGTGGTACATGCGGTTCTCGTAGGAGAGGTCGCCCTCGAGCACGTGGCGGCCGAAATATTTACCTGCAGCGGCGCCGATACGGTTGAGCATCCGCGTCGAATTGTTCTTGACGCCAAAGTCGTTCCCGATCTTGGAATAGCGCCCCTCGTGGTTGACATAGCCCACCACATACCCCGTCCCGGGGTTCTGGCTCGAAGCATAGAAATCCAACACCGAATTGAACGGGTAGCCCATCCCGACCTTGAGGTAGAAAGGCAGCGGGCGGTTGAATTCCCAGTAGGTTACCGTCGCAGGGCGGATCGGCCGCGTGGCGAGGGTGGTCTGCAACGACAGCGGCGTGATCGTATAGTCGATCTCGGGACGCATCTTCACCGTGTCGGTCATGTCGGGCACGACGGCGAGTTTCGACGCCCCCTCCACACTCGGCACATAGGCCTTGGTCACTTCGACCCGTTTCTCGACCTGCGCGCTCGCGCCCCAGGGCAATGCCGCCATCAGCGCGGCTACAAACAACATGCGTTTCATCGTCAGTTCAGTTTTGCGATCCGTTCCTTGGCTTCGTCCACGATCCCGTCGTCGGCAGGCGAATAGCCGTCCGCGACGCTCTGGTAGGTCGCCCGCGCCTGGAAATTGTCTCCCTTGCGGACATAGACGTCGCCCAGCAGGATGAAGGCCTTGGCCAGCCAGTAGGCCTGGGGTTCCCGTTCGGAATAGGCGAATATCGCCTTCTCGGTCTTGTCCATATCGCCCTTTTCGAAGGTGTCCTCCAGCACGTAATAGGCAGCGGCGGAACCCTCCTTCGAGCGGACGTCCGCGGCCAGTTCCCTGTAAAGCTTCACGGCATCGGCACGGCGATCCTGCTGCCGCAGCAACTCCGCCCATGCGAATTTCGATTCGCGCAGCGCCACGGCCCCGGCATCGGGATGCGCGGCGACATCGGCAGCCATCGCCTCGATTTTCGAAGCGTCGCCCCCGGCCAGCGTGGCGCGCACGTAGCCCGTCATGGCATCCTCGCGCCCGGCCACCGTCGTCGTGACGTCGTACAGCTTGCGGAATGCGGCGGCAGCCTCGTCGTAACGCTTGTCCTCATAGGTCAGCTCCGAAAGTTTTTCGAGTACCGTGACCGAATACTGGTTCGTACCCTGCCCGGCCAGTTCGGTGAGGGTTTCGATAGCATCGCCGCGCTCGCCCGTGCGGAGGTAACAGTCGCTCAGGAAATAGAGGGCATCGTTCAGGTAATACCCCTTGGGGTAGCTCCTGACATAACTGCGCAGCGACTTGGCGGCAGCGTCGGTCTGCCCGGCCAGGTAAAGTTTCTGGGCGGCGGCGAACGACAGCGAGTCGCGCGACACGGCTGTCAGGTCGCTCTCCATGCCCACCCTGGCGGCATAATCGAAATAGTCGTCGACCTTGCCGTCCGAGACATAGATCTCGCGGATACCCTGCATGGCCCCTTTGGCTTCGGACGACTGGGGGGCCGTCTCGACCACCATGTCGTAATATTTCAGCGACTTTTCCTTGTCCCCCAGGTTGAGGTAGGCGAGCCCCAGGTCGGCAAGCGCCTGTGCACGGCGCGGCGACGAGGGATAGTCGGCAATGAACCGTTCCAATTGTCCGGCACCTTCGGCATAGCGTTCCTGCGCGATATAGGAACGGCCGAGCTCGTACGAGGCGGCATCGACATAGTCGCCCTGCCCTGCAGTAACGATCTGCCGCAGCGCCTGCAGCTTGGGCTCCGTGCGCCCGAGGATGCCGAGCGTCACGGCGCGTTTATACTGTGCGTAATAGCGTTCGGGGGTGTTCAGCGCAACGGCACGGTCGTAATCCCCTACGGCCGCTTCGAATTCGCGGTCGGAATAGCGGATGTCGCCCAGCCGGTTGTAGGCATCGGCGCGGTAGCGGTCGCGGGCCGGATAGGCTTCGAGGAACTTCTCGAACGCACTGCGCGCTCCGGCCATGTCCTTGCGCGAGAAATCGCAGTAGCCGAGGTTGTAGAGCGCCATGGCATATTCGTCCTCGCTGCGGGGGGCACGCTTCAGATAGGCGTTGTATTTGGCCGCAGCGACCGTATAGTCGCCCTGTGCGAAGGCGATTTCGCCCTGCCAGAAGGAGTTGAGCGCACTGTATTTGGGGCTGACATTGATGGCCGCGGATTCGGCCAGGTAACGCTGCGCGGCACGCATGTCACCGGCGCTGTACGCCTCCAGACCGCGGAAATAGGTGATCTTTTGCAATGCGGCACGGATATCGGCATCCTGTGTCGGGAAGGATTTGATGGCCCGGTAAGCCGCGTCGTAATCGTTCGAATTGTAGTAGGCCGCGATCAGCAGCGAACGGGCTTCGCCCACGCGCGGAGAATCGGGATATTGTCCGACATAGCGCGTCAGTACGTTGATCGCGCCGTTGAAGGCACCGCCGCCCAGCTCGTATTGCAGTTTGCCGTAGTTGAACAGCGCGTCTTCGGCGATGGCCGGATCGAGCTTGTCGTCCGCTGCCATGGCGAACGACTGCATGGCCGCCTGTTTATCCCCGGCACGCAGGTAACAGTCTGCCAGGTGGTACGAGGCATTCTGCGTCAGTGCATCCTCGGCACCGCAGGCCTTGCGCAGGAACTCCACGGCCTCGGGATAGCGTGCCGTGCGGTAAAGCGAGAAGCCCATCAGGTAGCTGCCGTCACGGTCGAGTTCGCCGCCGGCAGCCGTAAAGGCGTCCAGGTGCCCGATGGTCTTGTTATAGTCGCCCAGGTGAAACCACGATTCGGCGATGATACGCTCCAGTTCCTGCCGGCGTTCGGGCACGGCACGGCGCGCCAGTTCGTCGCCGTGTTCGACAACATAGCGGTAGTTTCCGTCGCGGAATTCGATCTGCAGGAGGTAATACGGCACCACGGCACGGTAGGCATCGCTGCGCTGCAAGGCCGTGAAGCCCTGCTTCGCACGCCCGTAGCGTCCCTGGGCATAGTCGATATAGGATTTGTAATAGAGTGCGTGGTCGGCATACTCACTCTGGGGGCCGATGCGGTCGAAATAACCGAACGCCTTGTCGTAATTGCCTTCGGTGAACTCGACATAGCCCATGCGGATGTCGTACTGTTCCTTGCGCGACCGGCTCAGCGCCTTGTAATCGGTCTTTGAGAAAGCCTCGCGGGCACGCCTCATATCGCCCTCGGCGCAATAGAGCGACCCCAGCGAAAACCGCACGTCGTTGGCATAGACCGAACCGGGATAACGCGCCTCGAAATCGCGGAGCGCCCCTTCGGCATCGCGGCTACCCAGTTCCACGGCACAGGCCGCCAGGTAGAAATCGACCGTCTGCGCCGCGACACGGTCGGAAGGCGCGAGCACGTCCCGGGCCCGGAGGAACTCATGCCGGGCATCGCTCCAGCGGCCATAGTCGAACAACGACCGTCCGCGCTCGATAAAGGTCTCACTTTCGGGCACCCCGGCCTGCACCCGCAGGGTGCATACCGCGCACAGCGCGAGGGTCAGCAACAAGCTCAGTTTTTTCCGCATACGCACATAAATTCTTACAAAGGGCAAATATACGAAAATTTGCCTTCCCCGCATACCCCTGCCCCAAATATACCGGTATAAAACCGGAACCGACACCCCGGCGGCGCCCGGGAAGGTTTGCATCTGTCGAAAATTATCCATACCTTAGCCGGGCCGTTGCGTCCTTAACTCACTCAAAATGAAATTGCGTCTCTTCCACCGTAACAAGCCCGCCGGAATACAGGTTCCGGCCGTATGCGACACGCTCAGCCGGGTTTCCGTCGCCTGCATCGAACTGACGCCCGAAGGGGAATTAACGGATATCAACATGCAGGCATACAAGGTACTCCGCCTCGGGGGGGGGATTTTTCCCATCCGCTGAGGATTTCCGACCTGTTCTCCGTCTGCCAATACCAAAAAGACCTTTTGCCCGCTATTTTCGAGGGGCTGCAGCAACACAGGGACTGCGGCGATCTGCCGCCGCGGACGTACATCCGGCTCCGCAGGCACCAGCTGAAATTCCACATCGAAGGCCGCTTCGTCGGCCAATACGACCGGCACAGGAAGTTGCGCCGGGTCGTGTTCCTGTTCCGGGACACCGAGGAGGAAATATCCCGGAAGTTCATCCTCGACACGGCGTTGTCGCAGACGAAAATCTTTCCGTGGTCCTTCGACCCTGACAGCAACCTGCTGACCATCGACCGACGCTGGTTCGCATACCTGGAGCTCCCGAATGACGGCGACACGATCAGTGCCGAAACATTTTTCAGCCTCGTCCACCCCGACGACCGGAAAGCGCTGTCGCAGGCTTTCGCCAACCGACTCGCCGGCGAACCTGCCCCCCAAACAGTCACCTACCGGCTGCGCCGCGGGGACGGGACTTGGGAATGGTTCGAGGAGCAGTCCGTCTCCCCGGGCCGGACCGCCGACGGTTTACCCTACCGCATCGCAGGCATCTGCCAGAGCATCCAGGCCCACAAGGAGGTCGAAGGACGCCTGCGCGAAGCCCGCGACAAGGCCCGCGAGAACGACCGGCTGAAATCGGCGTTCCTGGCCAACATGAGCCATGAAATCCGGACGCCGCTCAACGCCATCATCGGCTTCGCCAACCTCGTGACATGCAATGACGTCCCCTTCAGCGAAACGGAAAGGCAGGAGTACAGCCGCCTGATCTCGGCCAACGGCGACCAGTTGCTGCGCCTGATCTCGGACATCCTCGACCTTTCGAAGATCGAGTCGAACACCATGGAGTTCTGTTTCGGCGACCAGTCGCTGCACACGCTGCTGTCGGATATCTACCAGTCCCAACTGCTCACCATGCCCCCGCAGGTCGAACTGAGGCTCGAACTCCCGCAGGCCGACACGACGATCCGCACCGATGCCTCGCGGCTCAAACAGGTCATCAACAACCTGATAAACAACGCCGCGAAGTTTACCGACAGGGGCAGCATTACATTCGGGTACCGCACGGACGAGGGCGCGGGAGAGGTCGAACTGTTCGTCAGGGATACGGGGAAAGGCATTTCGCAGGAGCACGTGGGCCGGATATTCGAGCGTTTCTACAAAACCGACTCCAATGCGAAGGGCGTCGGGCTGGGGCTTTCCATCTGCCGCACGATCATTGAAATACTCGGCGGCGACATCTCGGTCGTCTCCGCACCGGGCAAAGGCACCTGCTTTAAGATCGTGCACCCCGTCCGCCGTACGGAAACGGCGGCGGAAACCGCGGGGGCATACCGGTAAGGTACGATTCTTGCCCCGCTTGCAGCGTTCAACATAAATTCTGTGACTTATGATCGAAAAAGTAACGCTGCAACTCTCCGGGGATGCGGACTTCACGTCCGAAGGCGGGCCCCGCTGCGAGGAGATGAACCCCAAGACACTGCTGCTCTATGCCGCGGCGAAATGCGTCGGCAAGACAGCCCTGATGATTATGGATAAGGAACGCTTCCGCCCCAAACGCTTCGAGATCGGCATTTCGGGCGAGCTCTCGGACGAAACGCCCCAATCCGAAAGCACCTTCAAATCGTTCCACGTGGTCTACAACATCGAATGCGACACCGAGGACGACCAGGCCAAGGTCGGCCGTGCGGTGACGCTGGCGCACGAAAAGTATTGCGGCATGATGCAGATGCTGCGCAAGGTCGCACCCGTATCGCACGAAATCGCGGTGGTCAGCACCGACGCGGTGAAAGCCTGACGCGACGGACAGGATATACAGAAACGGGGATTTTCGAAAATCCCCGTTTTTTTGCACCCCCACAGGCAGGAAACCGGCGACGGCGTCCCGAAGAGGCGGTCTCGGCCATGCGGTTTCCGCAGCCGGAACAGGCATCCCCGCCGCGACGGCCTGCCGGGCAGGGCCTGCCTGCCGCCGCTCACTGCGCCGTGATGCGCAGGTAGTCCGATACCGCCACGGCATAGTTGTAATGAGCCTTGATCGCATTGGTGTATAGCTGTATCCAGCTCAGCTGCGCCTGCAACACATCGAGGATCGTAGAGAGCCCCTCGCCGTAGGAATAGGTGCTGATGTCGAGGTTTTCGCCGGCGATGCGCAGGCTCTGCTCCGTGGCATCGACCTGTGCCCGGCTGTTGACCAGCGCCGTCCAGCCGTTCATCTCGTCGCGCACGATATTGTCGTGCAGCAGCGCGGTGTTCCACTCGCTCTGCCGCTGGACGGCGCGTGCAGCACCCGTGGCGCGGCGGCGTTCGCCCCAATGGAAAATCGGGAGCGTGAGTTTCACGAACGCCGAGCCGTCGACCGTCGTGGCGCCCGTCCGGTTGGGGAAATACGGCTGCCACGAGCCGCCGATGCCGACGCTCACCTGCGGATTGAACGGCGCGCGCGCCGCCCGGATACCCGCGTCGTCCTGTTCGCTGCGCAACCGGGCAGCCATATAATCCGGACGGCGCCCCAGCACCTCGTCGGGCAGTACGCGCACAGGCTGCGGCAGCGAATCGCGGATGCCCTGGGCAAGTTCCACCGCAAGGTCGGGATCCGTGCCGCGCAGGATGTTGAAATTGTGCAGCGCGACGGTATAATTCTGCTCGGCACTCACCAGCCCGTACTGCGCTTCGCTCAGACGGGCGTCGATCATCAGCACATCGCCCTTGGCAATGTAGCCCTCGGCGAAACGGCGGTCGACGACCTCCTTGAGCGAGCGGATTATGTTGACATACTGGCGCATGGATGCGGCATACAACTCCATGGCGGAGAGGTTCCAGTAGGTATACTCGGCCGCATAACGCACGTCGAGCTGCGTGAACTCCTCGTCGCAGAGGGCGATGTCGTAGCCCAGCTCGGCCTGTTTGTAGGCCGCACGTACGGCCCCGCCGCCGTAGACGGTCTGCACGAGTTGCGGAAGGACGCTGAAATTCCACCGCTCCACCCCGTCGTAGTGGTGTACCGTGGCGGTGAAACTGCCGTCGAGCGACAGCCGCGGCAGGTAACCCGTACGAGCCTGGCCCATGGTCTGGGAAGCGGCATCGCTCTTCGATGCGGCGACCTTCAGCTCCCAGCTGTATTCGGTCACGGCCTGCCGGTAGTCGCCGAGCGAGGTCTGGGCGGCGGCGGGCACGAAGGCCAGCAGTGCGGAGAGGATCAGATAATTCTTCATGACTTGCGGATATTGTAGAAAATGGCATAGACGACCGGCAGCACGCAGACCGTCAGCAGCGTGGCGACGAGCAGGCCGCCCATGATCGTGGCGGCCATGGCGCCGAACATCGAGTCGAACAACAGGGGCAGCATACCGAGAATCGTGGTACCCGAAGCCATCGCCACGGGGACGATTCGGCTGCGCGTAGCCGCCGTGAGGGCTTCGTAGGCATCCTTGCCTTCGGAGCGCAGCACGCCGACCTGTCCGACCAGCACCACGGCGTTCTTGATGTTCATGCCCACCAACCCCAGCAGTCCCAGCAGGGAGAAGAAGTTGAAAACCTTGCCCGTGACGGCCAGTCCGAGCACCACGCCGATGAAGATCAGCGGGATCATCAGCAGGATGACGACCGGCTCGCGGTAGTTGCGGAAAAGCAGGAGCAGCACGATGAAGATAAGCACCATCGTCAGGGGCATGTACCTGGCCAGGGCCGAGTTGGATTCCTGCTGGCTCTCCTGCTCGCCGAAGACCTTCATCGAATACCCTTCGGGGAGCACCACGCCGCGCAGAACGGAATCCCGCAGCGCAGCGTAGAGCCGCATGGTGTTGACCCCGCGGCCGGGGTCGCACTGCGCCTTCATGACCCGCTGACGGTTGTAGCGTTTCACCACTCCGACGCGGTATTCGAAGCGGAAGCCGTCGGTCGCCTGCTCGATGGAGTAGACCTTGCCGGCGGGGGTGAAGATCGGCAGCGCCTGCAGGTTGGTGAGGTTGTAGGTGTCGATATTCTCATCCTTCAGAAGGATCGGCATGAACTGGTCGCCCTCGCGGTATTCGCCGAGACGGTAACCCTGCGTG
>ENA-OZGJ01000508-OZGJ01000508.1-human-gut-metagenome-genome-assembly--contig:-NODE-508-length-10751-cov-10.651365_pt1 | contig 10751 bp, 9 predicted proteins | sample MGYA00244654_ERZ653654 | MGnify/ENA primary metagenome ERZ653654 (study PRJEB26926, sample SAMN06164964) | human gut metagenome | biome: ENVO:00009003; feature: ENVO:2100002; material: ENVO:00002003... | reverse complement strand
TAGGCAGAAAAATAGGATTCCCTACAGCTAACCTGCAAGTGGATTGTAGCGACAAGTTAATTCCCTCGGAAGGAGTTTATGCAGTATATGTATATGTGGGAGGAAAAAAATGGGCAGGAATGTTGAACATAGGATACCGCCCTACTATCAATAACGGCAACAATTTAAGTATTGAAGTGAACATCCTCAATTTTTCGGAGAATATCTACCACAAAGAAATGCGCATTGAGTTCGTAAAGTATCTTCGCCCTGAAGAAAAATATGACACTATAGATGCACTCATTGCCCAAATGCATAAAGACCGGGAAAAAACGGCCAAAATTCTTCTCTAAATACAAGGGAGCATTGTACAGCCTTCCCCTTTTCAAACTACTCTTTCTACACATCTTCGTTTACAGTCAGTTTTGCCTGCTCGAAAACAGTTCATTCTATGTAATTCGGGCAGACAAAATCGCCCCTGCCAGTGAACGCAAACGCTATCGGAAGAATTAATTCACCGATACCAGTCACTTCTTGCATAAAATCTGTTTCTTCATACACTTCCATCCTATAAAGCACGAAAAAAGATATATTTTTATCGTTTTTCGATATTTTTTTTTCGTTTTTCTTTTGTAGTATCAAAATAAGATATACATTTGCATATCGATAAACGATAAATGAATATCGAGAAACAAGAAAGAATAAACACAAACATTAAAACACGAAGTAAAAATGAAAAAGTCAGTATTAAAATCAGTTTTAGCAGCAATTGCAGTAGTAATGATGAGTTGTACAACAACAGCAAACGCACAAACAGGAAACACAAAGTACATCTACGGTCAGAATGACACAAACACAACCGTGTACACACTGAATGAAGACGGCAAAACATTGACACGCAAACTGAAGTATGAGTACAAACACGATGAAAATGGTCAGGTAATTGAGAAAAAAGCTTATCGCTGGGATGCTTACCGGGAACTGTGGAAGCCGGCCTATCTGCTTACCGTAACTTCCGGAGTCTATGAAATCAAACTCAACTACGCTGAATGGAACGCCAAAGAGAGCACTTTCAACCATAACAAACAAGAAAGTATTTACCGTGAAGGCAACAACGCAAACTTGTTGGCCGACACACAAAACAAAAAGTAATGGAAACTTTGAATGAAACACAAACCCAAAATAAGAATGCGACCAGCCTGTGGCAAACCATAGGAATGTACATAGGAATGATGGTCGGATTTTTATATCCGCAAATAGGATTAGGCTTGGGTATGCTTTTGGGAATAGCTTTGGGAAGACTGGTCCTGACCAAGATTCCTGTCAACACCCCACTGACCCAAAGAGCACAACAAAAAAGCGCAATTATCCTTATTTTAGCATTTCTTATCCTATTCATGAACCATTGGTACGTTCCATGCAAACATGCCATTGCTCACTTGATGAACTAAAAACAAATCAACCAAATTTAAAAGACAACCAGATGAAAACAACCATGATTTTGATCGCACCAAGGAGAAACCCAAGGATGCTTACTTAAAGAAACAGATACCCTCAGGACGGATGCGGAAGTCCGTCCTACCCCTTAATTCAAATCCATTTTAAACCAATAAACATTCTATTATGGGACGCGCAATTAAATTAGTACTTTATTACTTCGCTTATCAGTTAGCTTTTACCTTCCTGGTAGGACTTCCGGCGGGAATTATTAAAGTGATGAACGAAATTTCAGAAAATGATAATCTGGCTTATGCCGTAGGTAAGAATACAGCCTCTATGACAGGACTCGTTATGGTACTGGCAGGAATAGCCATGATCTGGCACCTGATCTACTTTAAATACGTTCAATTCAACAAGACAAGCTGGACTGAAGTACCTGCAAAAACCATTTTATTGAGTATTCCCTTCATTATAGCAGCCATGTTCATCTGCAATGTAGCCAGCGAATTCATAGAACTGCCCAACCTAGTGGAAGACACATTCATAGGAATGAGCCGCAATGTATTCGGCATCATCGCCATTGCCGTCATGGCACCTCTGGTAGAAGAGTTGCTGTTCCGTGGAGCCATTGAAGGGCATTTCCTGCAAACCGGAAAAAGACCCGGTATGGCAATCCTCCTGTCAGCACTCATTTTCGGTCTCATCCATGTCAATCCGGCACAAGTACCTTTCGCCTTCTGTCTGGGATTGGTATTCGGATGGCTTTATTACCGCACAGGAAGCATTATACCGGGAATGATAGGGCATTTTCTAAATAACTCCCTGGCTACCATTGCCATGGCTACATCAACCCAAGAAGAGTTGAATGAAAAAACGGTTGATATGATTGGCGCCACACCTACTTACATCCTTTTGGCAGCCGCCATAATCATCCTAGTCGGCATGTATTTCTATCTGAACAAACATTTGCCACAGCCGGGAACACCCTCTGAAGTCACTAACACACAAGCATAAATATAACAATGAAAACAAAATTAAATATCCTATGTTTCCTGCTGCTGATAGCCTTTGCCGGATGTATGTACAACGCATTCCTGGGAGGTATGGAAGGCGCCAGTGATGCCTCACGCGGTGACATAGGAAACAAACTGCAACCCTTGTTTTATGTGAACGTTGTTCCTACAGAAGGAAATGAATTGAATGATTCAATCCCCAGTGTCATAGAAAAAGGGAACTTCCTGAAGTATCACATAACAAGTATAAAAATAGAACAGGAAAATACACCCAAAGACGCCCTTATTCAACTAGTTATGGGAATAATAGCCATACCCTTTAGTCTGATCACCTTGGGCGCTCTTTATTGTTTCATCAGACTGATACTTTCTATCCGTAAAAAAGACCTGTTCAATCCCAGTAATGTTTTCCGGGTACGCCTCATTAGTGCAACCATCATTGTAGCAAGTATCATCAAAACACTGGCACAATATATCAATTATGACATAGCTACCCACAGCATCCAATTATCCGGATACCAGGTAGAAAGCGTACAGATTCCTTGGAGCATGTTCCTGTCAGCCCTATTGCTGGCCATTTTTGCCGAAATATATGCCCAGGCCATCAAACTGAAAGAAGAACAAGATTTAACCATTTAAAAAAACAAAGCAGACTATGAACAAGTTCAGAATATTAGGTGTCATAGCCATTATAGCCATCATTGCAAACTTCTTTGGAGGATTGGATGAAAATTGGAGAGATTTCAAGAAAGGATTTGAAGATGGACATAACAGTGCAATGGAAATATATGAGCCTGGACGCCACATTATACCCCATCATGCAACCTCAGTCAAACTGAATGTAGAGCCGTTACCTGAAACTACTGTCGATTCACTGAGCAACAACCGCGTGGACTGGACACTCCCCTACACAGTGACTGAAATAGAAACGTATGCCAAGCCATCAGCCTGGCACATCCTTGTCATGGGACTTGCCATACCCGGAATATTCCTTTTTCTCATCGGTTTCTGCTCATTGATCCGGTTGCTCATTTCCATCTCACGCCGCGAAGTATTTACATCTGCCAATGTACGGCGCCTCCGTTGGTTTGCATACACCAGTGCAAGCTTGGAAATCCTCATAGCTGTTGACGAATGGATTGTAGGAAACGCAGCAGTTGAGCAAATCAGTCTGCCAGGCTACAAAATCATCAGCTATGCCGGTTATTCTCCCGACTGGGTAGCTGTGATAATTCCCATTCTTTTTGCCGAGATATTTGCTATCGGGGCAAAAATGAAAGAAGAACAGGATTTAACCATTTAAGAAAAATGCCATGAAAGAAAAAAATACTTTCCCCTCAAAAAGAAAAAGCATCTTTTATTTGATACTTTGCCTGATAGCTACTCTGTTTGTAAGTTCATTCATCTATTTCCTTGTGTTACATCCATCGTTGGACAACAAAATAGTAAGGATATCGATCAACATTGGATGGACTTGCTTCTGTCTGTATGCCTTTAATAAACTGACACAACGCCACACCCTTTGGTGGCGCGCAGTAGATGAGAACCCGAATAAACCCAAAATGAATTGATCTATGCCAATTATAGTAAATTTAGACGTAATGATGGCGAAACGAAAAATTTCGCTGGGAGATTTAGCCGAAAAGATAGACCTGACTCCTGCTAACCTTTCCATATTGAAAACCGGGAAAGCGAAAGCCATCCGTTTCTCTACCCTTGAGGCTATTTGCAGGGAACTAGATTGCCAGCCCGGAGATATTTTAGAATATAGAGAAGAAGATGAATAATATAAACAGCCACATATACAAACACTCTGACACCATAAAATTCTCATATCTTTAATCCGGATACTCTGACCGATAAAGCATTTCAATTGCCATACCGGCAGAGTATTTTCACCTTATACCTAAAATTTTCTTATCACTTCCCGACACGCTTTAGCCAATATTCCCTAAAAATACACTACTGATAAAAACAAATATTGCATAAGCGCCATATAATCCCATGATTATCCGTATCTTTGCAGCGAATTAGATATTTGAAAATAAATGAAGACATTTGAAGAGTTAGGCGTTTCCCCGGAAATACTAAAAGCGATTAAAGAAATGGGATATGAGAATCCCATGCCGGTACAAGAAGAAGTAATACCGTATTTATTGGGAAACGGCAACGATGTAGTAGCCCTAGCACAAACAGGGACTGGAAAAACAGCCGCATTTGGTCTGCCGCTTATCCAAAAAGTTGACGTAAAGCACCGTGCACCTCAAGCACTAATTTTATGCCCCACACGCGAATTGTGCTTGCAGATTGCAGGCGATCTGAACGATTACTCCAAGTACATTGACGGGCTGAAAATCCTTCCCGTATATGGTGGTTCATCCATCGAAAGCCAAATACGCATGTTGAAAACAGGCGTACATATTATTGTGGCTACTCCCGGACGACTGATTGATCTAATAGAAAGAAAGGTTGCCAAACTAGAAACGATTACAGATGTAGTAATGGACGAAGCCGATGAAATGCTGAATATGGGATTTACTGATAGCATAAATGCTATCCTTGAAAAAGTTCCTGAAGACCGGAATACCTTGATGTTCTCGGCTACCATGAGTCCGGAAATCTCACGCATCGCCAAAAAATATCTGCATGACGCAAAAGAAATCACTATCGGTACCAAAAATGAGGGCAGTAAAAACGTCAATCACATAGCCTATTTAGTACACGCTAAAGACAAATATGCCGCATTGAAACGTATCGCGGATTATTATCCACAGATTTATGGCATCATTTTCTGTCGTACCCGTAAAGAAACTCAGGAAATTGCAGATAAATTAATACAAGACGGTTATAACGCAGACTCTTTGCACGGTGAGCTCTCACAAGCCCAGCGCGACTTAGTGATGCAAAAATTCCGCCAACGCCATTTACAGCTTTTAGTTGCTACCGACGTAGCAGCCCGTGGCCTAGATGTAAATGACCTTACTCATGTCATTAATTATGGCTTGCCCGATGATATAGAAAGCTATACTCATCGTAGTGGTCGTACAGGACGTGCCGGAAAAACAGGTATTTCTATTGCCATCATCAACCTGCGCGAAAAAGGAAAGATGCGTGAGATAGAACGAATCATCAACAAAAAATTTATCATGGGTGAGATGCCCAGTGGTAAACAAATTTGCGAGCAGCAATTGATTAAATTGATAGATGACATAGAAAAGGTAAAAGTAAACGATGAAGAAATTGAATCCTTCCTACCCGGAATCTATCGTAAACTGGAATGGCTTTCAAAGGAAGATCTGATAAAGCGCGTGGTGTCAATGGAATTTAACCGCTTCTTGGAATACTATAGTAACGCTCCGGAAATAGAAATTCCCAGCACAAATGACCGTCGCAGCGAACGTGGCTCCAAAGAACGCAAGGATCATGGCAGTGCTCGTGAAAAGACAGAGCGTAAAGCAGAAAAAGGATACACCCGTCTATTCCTGAATGTAGGAAAGACAGACGGTTTCTATGCCAACCAAATCATAGAACTGATTAACCGCAACATGAAGAAGCAACGTACTACCATCGGACGAATAGACCTGATGCAGAATTTCTCTTTCTTCGAAGTAGCAGAAAATCAGGCACAGGACGTGATTAAAGCATTGAACAAGGTTAATCTGAATGGCGGCCGGAAAATTGTAGTAGAAGTTGCCGGTGACAATAATGGCAAAAACGACAATGGCGAACGCAGAAGCAGTGCAGCAAGGAATGCTTCATTCGGCAAAAAAAGTGACAGGTCCAATAAAAAAACGACCTCAAAAGAAGGAAGACCCAGCCGTGCGGAACGTGGCTACATTGAAGAACGCGGTCCCAAAACGAAAGACGATTGGAAACAATTCTTTAACAGCGATAACAATAAGAAAAAGAAATCCAAGAAATGAGGAAGCCAACTTCATGAAAGAGAATTGGGCATAGTAGAAATATGCAAATAACATCCACTTCTCTCGAATAATAGCGGAGCAGGCAGAATTGAAACAACCTGTCATTTCAAGGACATTCCGCAAATAATACGATAAATCCAACTGATTCATTATGAGTCAGTTGGATTTATCGTGTTATTCAAAAAAAGATTTGCCGAATATCCTTGTTTACATCGAATTAATATTAACAGTTTTTTTGCCATCTTTCCGGATGAAAGATTATATGACAAACTATCGGAACTTTGACATACCCAAGCTTCCTGTCATTTCATACTTTTCTTTTAGTCTGTCAATTTCAGTTCATCGACCAAACGGGAAGCTTTCCCATATTTTTCAATCATGTAAAGAACATAGCGGATATCCACCCCGATACAACGCTGCAAATTAGGTTCAAAAACAATATCTCCACTCATTGCTTCCCAATTCCCGTCAAAAGCAAGACCTATTAATTCCCCTTTTCCATTAAACATTCCACTACCGGAATTCCCTCCCGTAATATCATTATCCGAAATAAAGCAAACATTCATATTACCATCTCCGGTAGCATAACGTCCGAAATCCTTCCTTCTCAAGCATTCGACTACAGAAGGAAGCACATCGAAATCACTATCTCCCTTATACTGCCTTATCTTGTCAAAAATACCTTTTGTCGTCGTAAAATAAGAATATTCAATAGCATCTTTCGGTGAGTAACCACCCACCATGCCAAAACTCAGACGCATAGTAGAATTAGCATCCGGATAAAACACCCTATCTGCCTCCATCTCACGCATTGCTTCATTCAACAAACGTTCATTTTTCTCAATATTCATACTAGCTTCTTCCACCGACTGATTGAATTCATAAAATTTCACCAACATATCAATAGCAAAAGAAGCCGCAGGGTCATCAAACAAGACATAAGTAGTATCTCCCTTCACCACCTGTTCAAACCCATGCGGTGTCTTTAAAGAGGAACGAGCATACAAATCATCTACATAAGCTTGGTAATCACCTTTAAAATCTTTCTCTATCAATGGATAAACATCAGGTAAAAACTCCTTGCCTACCTCAGCCGCATATTCTTTCAACATAGCCACAAAGACTTGTTTATCCACACTTATATCCATATTGGCATAAATCTCCAACAATTGCCGCATATTACGCTCCAAATCACTCTCCTCTGCCTCAAAATCAAAATTCAGTACAGCCAAGGCTGCCGTAATCAACTCCGGTCCATTGGCAAATGTTTCTCCAAAATATGCCATAGCCCGCGCCGCATTTCTACGATTACGATAATTCAGCTCCAGTTCAGTCAGAACCCTTGCATATTTGCTTCGCTTATCAGGTTCCCGACGGATCCATTCTTGCAACCGGCGCTCCAAAGCTTGTTTTTTCTCTATCACTTTCAACTCTTTTACCGCTTGATTCATGCCTATACTATTCTTCCAATAGTTAGAGCTTTGTGCATACTTGGAAGCATATTTAATGCGGATATCATCACTTTTTTCCATTGCATTTTTCCAGATAGTCTGCTTGATGGTACGGACATTAATCATAGCGGTATTATCCGTATTAATCCTTTCGTCTATCCCAAATGAAGACAAATACCTGCTGGTAGAACCGGGATATCCCATAGTCATGCAAAATGAACCTTGTTCATACCCGCCCAAAGAAACAGGAGCAAAATAATCCGGATGATAAGGCACATTCTCCGGAGAATAAGCTGCCGGTTGATTATTCTGATCAGCATAAATACGGAAAACAGAGAAATCCCCGGTATGGCGGGGCCATACCCAATTATCTGTATCCCCGCCAAACTTGCCTACAGAAGAGGGAGGAGCAAACACCAGACGAACATCATAATAATCTTTATACACAGACAGATAAAACTCATTACCACCATAAAAAGGAGTTATCTCAGCACGCAGCAACGTATCATTCGCCACAGCTTCCTGAGCAAGCAATGTGGAAATAGAATCCACAATCAGCGCACGGTCATTTTCCTTTGTTCCGACTGGAATAGCTTGCAACACACGCTCCGTCACATCCTCTGTGCGTATCAGAAAACTGACAAATAAATCCGGATTAGGAAGCTCCTTACTTAAGGAGTCGGCTACAAAACCATCTCGCAAATAATCATGCTCCACAGAACTATGCTGCTGAATGGCATCATACCCACAATGGTGGTTAGTAAAAACCAAGCCATCCGGAGATACAACAACCCCCGAGCAAAAACCTCCAAAACTAACAACAGCATTAGCCAATGCTTTTCCTCCGGGATTATACAATTGTTCAGATGAAAGTTCCAATCCCATTTCTTTCATCACTTGTTGAGTTTGTTTGCTAAGGCAACAAGGAAGCCACATTCCCTCATTACCCCATATACATAAAGGCAGGAAAGACAGCAGCAATAGTAGTTTTTTCATGGTTTTACTCTACAATTAATTTAAGTTTTTTCGCCCCGACACGTGCCTTCAACCATTCGGAAATCTTTTCCTGTTCTTTTCCTACAGGTTTTTTACTGAATTTCATCAAGACTATTGTCAATGTGTCCGTTTGGGTTGAGTCTACCTGCAATTCCACAGTCTTCGCCATGGCTATAGCTTCTGCTGCAGGATAAAGTACTTTAAGTTCGGGAATTATCTTTTTATCTACGGTATTGTATGCGGCATATACATTAAGTTCGTTTTCCAAAGACTTAATCTTTTCCTGCTGCTCCAGCAAACGTTTCTCACTATTCTTATAAAAGTCCTCCATCACTTGCGCCTTTATACTGCCAATATCCATCGCATCATTATTCATTCCTTGAAGAACAACCAGTTTGGTTCCTGCCAGATTAAAAAGTTTCAAGTTATCCCTTGCGGTTGCTATTTCTGTTTCCGAAACCTCATTGCCTATTAGCACAACACGTATTTCCTTCTTCTCGAAAGAAATCTTCCGGTCTATTACTTGGGTATTATTAAAATTCAGCTCCTCGTTGATAAAGTTGTTGGCAGAAGCTTCATAAATAGTACTTTTTACAATGCCATAAGTCAGATAAACAGCAGGACACATCGTAGCCAAAGTAATAAAAATAATATATTTCTTTACCAATTTCTCACGCTCCTTATCCACAAACTCCTTACGTTGGAAATGCATGACACGCACCCCGATAAAAGTAGCCAGACTGATAAATACTGAATTGATAAAATACAAATAGAACGCACCTAAAAAATAAAGTAAATTTCCGGTAGCAAGCCCGAATCCGGCAGTACACAAAGGCGGCATCAAAGCCGTAGCAATAGCTACCCCCGGAATAACATTCCCCTTCTCCTTTGTAGACAAGGCGATAATACCGGCCAAGCCACCGCATAAAGCTATAAGCACATCATATATAGTAGGAGAAGTACGTGCCAGCAACTCCGATTGTACTTCATCCAACGGAGTCAGCGAAAAATAAATCGTGGATGTAATCACACTAAATACAGTCGCCACCAAATAACTTTTCAGAGAACGTTTCAACAGTTCAAAATCATTCTGTCCGATAGCCAGCCCCACTCCCATAATCGGCCCCATCAGCGGAGATATCAACATAGCACCGATAATCACTGCCGTAGAATTCACATTCAAGCCCAATGAAGCAATAAAAATTGCGAATATAAGAATCCACAAATTAGTTCCTTTGAACTCAACACCGTTACGAATACTTTCTACAATCAAGGCTTCATTATCCTTATCCTTGCGCAAATCAAGATATTCACCAAAGAACTGCTTTATATAAGGCACATTCTTCAAATCATTCTTCAGGTCACTCATAGCTATTTCTTTATGTATCGGTTTATAACAGGTATCTGCTGCAAGGGGAAGTCCGTTTTCACAATATATGCCACAAACAATAACAACAGTAATGTACGAACACCCAACAACAAGAATATATTTTGAATAGGAAGATAAACTGAAACAATGTAAAGTACCAGCGCTAACGCCACATAGTTACCTATCGCTTTCAAATCATAATTAATAGGATATTTTTTCTGCCCTACAAAATAAGAGAGAAGCATAGCTACTCCATATCCGGCAAAACCTGCCCACGCACACGCCATATAGCCAAACACCGGAATAAGGAAAATATTTATCAGGATAATGATACTGCATCCCACCAATGAAAAATAAGCTCCCCATTTTGTTTCATCAATCAGCTTATACCAAAAAGAAAGATTGAAATAAATACCCATAAACATTTCGGCAGCCATGACAATAGGTACAACTTTAAGCCCTACCCAATAATCACGTCCTAAAATATAACGCAATATATCAAGGTAAAACATAACAGCCAAAAAGGCCAGCAAAGTGAAGATAATGAAAAACTTCATCGCTTTGGCATACATTTCCCGAC
>ENA-OZGJ01000497-OZGJ01000497.1-human-gut-metagenome-genome-assembly--contig:-NODE-497-length-10836-cov-6.106113_pt1 | contig 10836 bp, 9 predicted proteins | sample MGYA00244654_ERZ653654 | MGnify/ENA primary metagenome ERZ653654 (study PRJEB26926, sample SAMN06164964) | human gut metagenome | biome: ENVO:00009003; feature: ENVO:2100002; material: ENVO:00002003... | reverse complement strand
ACGAGATTACTACGCGTCTCGTGGGCTCGGAGATGTGTATAAGAGACAGGTCCCACCCACCGGCACCACATCCGTATCATGATACAAAATGATATAAAATGTCTCACATCAAACCGTTGAAAAAAGGGGAAACTATGCTACAATGCTACTTATGCAGCCACAACAATGTGATATAAATTATCTCACATATAGTGTGGCATAGATACAGACAACAGTCAAGAGATGGAGACGAAAATGAAGATAATTACAGATACAGGATCTGATATATTAGAAATCGAAGCAAAGGCAATGGGCGTGGATCTGGTGCCGATTTCGGCAAACTTTGAAGATGTTATATTTGACCGGAATACAGAAGAGAATTTCAAAGCATTTTATGAGAAACTGCGCAGCGAGGAACAACTTCCGGTATCCAGCCAGCCATCACCGGCAGCATTTTTAGAAAAGTATGAAGCGGCAGAAGAAACAGGGGAAGAAGTGTTGGTGATTCTTATTTCCTCGAAGCTTTCGGGAACTTATAATGGGGCAGTGCTGGCGAAGGAAATGTGCGGATATGAAAAGATATATATCGTGGATTCCCTGCAGGCATCCTTATCCTTGCGGCTTCTGGTGGAGTATGCCGTGAAGTTAAAAGAAGAAGGCAAAAGTGCAGAAGAGATTGCAGGAATCTTGGAAGAAGTAAAGAACCGCACCTATCTTACCGGTGTTCCGTCCACATTATTATATTTGAAAAAGGGCGGACGTATTTCTCCGGTAGTTGCAGCAGTGGGAAATGTAATGGGAATCAAGCCGGTGCTGCTGCTCCGGAATGGAGAGATTGAAGGATATTCCAAAGCCCGCGGCATGAAAGCGGCCAAAAGCGGAATGCAGGCATTTTTGAAAAAAGGAGAAGTGGATTGCTGCATGCCGGTAGAATTTGCTCACAGCAATAACCCGGAAATGGGAGAGGAATTCCGGAAAGAAACCATGGAAGCATTTTCCCTGACAGAAAGCAGCTTACATGAAGTTGGAATGGCAATCGGAACCCATATCGGACCGGATGCACTTCTGATGGCATTTATTTTAAAAGAAAGCATGAAATAAGAATTTTCAGATTTAAGGATTCTTTAATAATTGATTCGTTATAGTAGAACCAGCAAAGGAAATAAAACTTTGCCGGTTCTTTTTTGCTTTACAGGAAATTGCCTGCAAAGTAAAAAACGCTCCGCGAGGATGCACACTGCGGCACGAAACTTGCAAAGCGTGTTTCGCATAGTTGAGGTATACTAAGAGGATAGAAAGGAGCAGAAGATGTTTTGGGATATCTTACGCAAAGACTTAAAGCGAAAGAAAACAATTAATATTGTAATTTTGCTGTTTATTATTTTAGCTGCCATGTTTGTGGCAAGCGGGCTGAACAATGTACTGACGGTAGTAAATGGAACCGATTATTATCTTAATCAGGCAGACATTGGAGATTATGTAGTACTGACCCAGCAGGGGGATGGCGGTGTGCCGGAGCTTTTGGATACCTGTCAGTATGTAAAAGACTACCGCATGGATCATATTATGTATGCAACCAAAGGGAATATCAAGGCAGAGGGAAAAGAACTTGATATGGCAAACAAGGCAATGATCATAGAATCCATTTCCGAAAGTGAGATACATTTTTTCACAAAGGATAATAAGGAGCTTACAAAAGTGCCTGAGGGTGAGGTTTATGTCACAGGAAATTTCTTAGATGCAAATGATTTAAAAGAGGGAGATAAACTTACGATTACCCATGGCGAAAACAGTGTGGAGCTTACGATTGCCGGAAAAGCAAAAGATGCGCTGCTGGGTTCTGAATTTATGGGAAATAAAAGATTTATTTTAAATGAAGCGGATTATCAGAAATTTGCATCGGATGAAAGTCTTGCAGAATACCGTGGCGAGATCATTTATATTGACACAGACAATCCATCGGAAATAGCCTCTTTATTAAGCAATGCATCCAACATCCTATTTAACCGGGGACGGGGCATTTTTAAATTGTGTTATGTCATGGATATGATTGTGGCATTTGTGGTGCTGGTTTTAAGTGTATGCCTGATGATAGTATCCTTTGCAGTGTTGAAATTTACAATTACTTTTACGGTGACAGAGGAATACCGGGAAATCGGTGTTATGAAAGCCATCGGAATTACGGACTTTAAGATACGAAGCCTTTATCTTGTAAAATATCTGATGCTGGCTGTTGTGGGAGCAGCAATTGGATTCCTGGCAAGCATCCCATTTGGCAATATGCTTCTGCAGTCTGTGACAGAAAATATGATGTTGGGAAACAGTCATGCCATTACGGTAAATTTCATGGGCGCAGTCATTGTTATTGCAGTTACTATCTGGTTTGCATACCGGTGTACCGGAAAAGTAAAGAAGCTGACACCGGTGGATGCTATTCGAAACGGTCAGTCCGGAGAACGCTTTAAAAAGAAATCCATTTACCGGCTGGGAAAAAGCCGTTTTAACAGTACCTGGTATCTGGCAGTCAATGATATTTTAAGCAGTCCAAGACGGTTCCTTACGATTATATTGTCCTTTTTCCTCTGTTCCGTTTTTATGCTGGGAGTGGTTATTACAACAGATACCATGAAAAGTAAGAATCTGATTACGACATTTGGAAAAGAAAGTGATGTCTACATATCAGATGTATCACAGGCAATGGGGAATATGGCAGGAAAGACCCGGGCTGATTTGGCAAAAGAATTAGATGACCTGGCAGAAGAACTTACGGAAGAAGGCATGCCATCGGAAATGTCTGTTGAGATACAGTATACTATAAAGATAAACTTTCACAGCTTCATATAGGGTTTAACATGGGGGAGTATCAGAATTTTCTGGTGAAAGCAGATACAGAACGTTTGCTGGAAGTATTGCAGAATATCATAGAAAATGCTATAAAATATGGTAGTGACAAAAAAATTGGTATATCAATTTCGAAAGAAGAAGACTGTGTGCTGATTACCGTGGAAAATACAGGAGAAGTTCTTCCGGCAGAAGAACTTCCGCACCTTTTTGACAGCTTCTATCGTGGCGCCAATGCAGGAAGCCAGGAAGGAAGCGGACTGGGGCTCTATATATGCAGAAAGCTGATGCATAAAATGAACGGGGATGTTTTTCTGAAACAGGAAGAAAATCTTTTTTCGGTAACTGTGGTAGTGGGTATGGCAAATTAGTCAATGAAAAAGGCAGGAAGAAAATGTAATATGATAAAAGCAGTTTTATTTGATATGGACGGAACACTCATTGATACAGAGAAATACTATAGAATCTGCTGGCCTAAGGCAATGGCGCATTTTGGCTATGAAATGAGTGATGAGCAGGCATTGTCCATGCGTTCCTTAGGACAACCCTTTGCACCGGCGCATTTAAAGGAAATGTTTGCAGATGAGAATCTTGACTATCCGGCTATCCGGGCTTACCGGAAGGAATTGATGGAGGAATATCTTGCAAAGAACGGTATTGAGATAAAAAGAGGAGCTGTTGAGTTATTGAATTTCTTAAAAGAAAAGAAAATCCGGCGGGCAGTTGCAACGGCAACCGACATGGAACGGACAGAAAGATATTTAAAGCAGATAGGACTATATCCGTACTTTGATGAAATCATCAGTGCAACCATGGTAGAACACGGAAAGCCGGCACCGGATATCTATACTTTTGCATGTGCACAACTTGGACTTGCTCCGGAAGAATGCCTTGCGGTGGAGGATTCGCCCAATGGGGTTATGAGTGCTTGTCAGGCAGGCTGTCAGGTGGCAATGGTTCCGGATCAGACACAGCCGGATGATGAATTAAAAAAGAAACTTACGATATGTGCAAATACACTGGATGAATTGAAAATTTTATTTTCATAAAATGGGAGAGGTAAGATGAATTTTTTATTTGATACCTCAATTGATGTGAACCGCAGACAGTTTTATGTGCTGGCAATGGGAAGCTGTATCGGAAATCTGGCAGGATTTATTGGAAATGCATTGATTTTCGGATGGAACGGAACAACGATTTTCTGTGGAATCTGTATGTTACTTATGGCCGCAGGAAGTTTCATTGGAATTAAAAAAGGTCAGATACGTTATGCGTCTTATTTGATGATAGCAGTATTAAGCCTTGTGGAATTTCCAACACTATATTATATATATCAGACGGGAACGATTGTATACATGGTACTTGCGATGGTAGCAATTGCGATTTTTATTCCAACCGGAAATGCAATCCGGTTTGCCGGCATAGTAATTGTAGCCGATGTGGCAGCAGTTATTTTAGCCTATATGAGACCGCTGGAAAGTGAAAAATTGTCAAAAGAAGTCGTGCTGCAGAGCACACTTTGTTCCCTGCTTATCGTTTTACTTTGTGTCTTTTTGATTTCTATCCTGCTTCAGATGCAGAGACAGAGGCAGGAAGAAGAAGTAAAGAAGTTGAATGAACAGTTGAAAGATGCCGCAGATAAAGATGCACTGACCGGACTCTATAATCGTCGTTATTTAAATCAGTATCTGGGAGAACTTATTCTGGATGAGAAGGAAGAATTTGATGCGGTACTGATTGATCTTGACTTCTTTAAACATGTGAATGACAATTACGGACATGGGTTTGGAGACATTATTCTGGTGGAATTTGCAAGACTTTTAACGAAGCATGTAAAGAATAAAGGGATTGCAGTACGCTTTGGTGGAGAAGAATTTATGCTGGTTTTAAAGGGGATGAACACGGATGAAATCGGTAAAATGCTAGAGCATATAAGACGGGAATATAAAGAATATACAAAGCATGAAAAGAATATCGAATGCTCTTTCAGTAGCGGAGTACAGCATTATACAGAAGGAATTGCTGTTACGGTATTATATCGCTTAGCGGATGAGAAACTTTATGCGGCAAAGGAGCGGGGAAGAAACCAGGATGTCTTTGATTTAGAATCATAGAAAGATAAAAAAGGGGGAGAGAAATGAAAAGGAACATCAGGAGGATTCGTTTATGAAAGGGAAAAAGTTTTTAGCAATGATATTAAGTGCAGCGTTGGGAATGTCAACGTTTGCGGCTTGCGGAAGAAGAGTCGTGGAGCCGGAGAAAAAGACCACAGAAACAGAGGCTGAGACTGAGACGGAAGAAACGGAAAACTCAGAAGAGGTGACAGAGGAGACAGAAACGGAAAATGTGGATGAAGATGACATTTTTGCACAGCTTGCAGGAGAAAGCTTTATGTTTACCAGCGGAGCCGGTGCATGGGATTCTACATTGATTTTATCCGAGGATGGCTCTTTTGTGGGAAATTATCATGATGCAGATGCAGGAGATAGCGGGGATGGATATCCAAATGGAACCCTTTACTATTGTGATTTCTATGGAAAATTCACCCAGCCGGAAAAGATAAATGATTATACCTATGAGATGCAGTTGGAGAATATTGCAACGAAGGAAACAGAAGGCGACACGGAAATTAAAGGCGGCGTGAAATATATTTACACGGGACCGGCTGGTTTGGAAGAGGTTTATGATTTATATATTTATCTGCCGGGTGCACCGTTAGATGAATTGCCGGAAAGATTCCTGGACTGGGCATCCATTGGTCTTACCGATGAGAATACGACGCTTCCATTCTATGCAATTTTTAATACGCTGACCTTTGATACCTTTTTAGGACCGAGTGGAGATAAGGTTACGGTAAATGATAAAACCACAACTTCCGATGTATCCATAGAGAGTGAATTGCAGAAAATCGAGGAGAAAGCAGCAGCCATGCAGGAAGACCTTTCCAGTGGAGAACTGGCACAGCAGGAAATGAATACCCTGTCTCTGCAGTTGTATCAGTTGTGGGATAATGAGCTGAATTCTATCTGGAGCCGTTTAAAAGAGACTTTGGATGAGGACACTATGACGACGCTTACCCAGGAAGAGCGTGACTGGATTAAGACAAAAGACAGTGCAGTAGAGGAAGCCGGCAAAGATGCCGAGGGCGGAAGCTTGCAGCCATTATTGGAAAATGATAAGGCGGCAGAATTAACAAGAAACAGGGTATATGAACTGGCAGAGTATTTGAAATAAAAAGATATTTTAGCGAGGAAAAATGGTTACATTAAATGATTACTTATACTCCGGAGCAACGGTGTTCCGGATATTGAAAAAGTATACGCAGGACCTCCGGGCATCCGCAAAAGTATCAAAAAATGAAGTGGATCTGGTGCACTGCAATTTCCTGATTCAGATTATGGAGCTGTTAGAGCACAATGATTTCCTGACAGCGCAGTCCCAGAAAATCCGTGAGTTCTACAAATATATGGCAATGGAATATCCTTATCTTTCCTTTACTTTTAAAGGAAGAATCAAGTCACTGATTCGTGCGGAGGGCAAATTCAACGGCTATATTGTAGAGTACATTTATGATTATTATAAAAAGAATAAAAGCTATCCGGACATTGCAGAATTAAAGGAAAAGCTGAACTGCTTCCGTGATCTGATTGCATACCGGATTGTGATTTCCATGCCACGATGTCATTTGAAAAATCATGAGAACCGCGAAGAAGAGGAATTAAAGCACCTTTATCAGATTGCAAATGTGCTGCCACAGTTTTTAGAGGAGCGTGGATTTACGGCAGAGCCGACAGGCGGTGTCTTAAGAAGCAGTTCCCCGCTTTTGGATGATGCTGTAAAACCATATTACCGGGATTATATCACCAGCGAAAAGGAGGACGATTACAAATCCTTACATATTACTTTTTATGATAACAGTGCGAGATGTTATGTGGAAATGCAGCTTCGCACAAAGCAGATGGACGATATTGCAGAAATCGGTTCCGCCAATCATATTAATTATGAGAAAAAGCAGGAAGCATCCAGAGCACGCCGGGATACCATCCCGGAGGGAGAATGCATTTATTTTGATGAAGCTTATGAACGGTGCAGGCGTTTGCAGGAACTGGAGCTTTCCGGTGTGGATGTCGACATGTTTACAGCAGTAAGCAACAGCCTGATGAATGACGGCTGCGGCTTATACCGGGGAAGACTGATTCTTCCTTATGAGCATTTGTCGAGATTTCAGAATGATTTGATTGATTAGAAATAGAACAGAATGGAAGCGTATGAAACGGAGAAGGCAGCTATGGGTGAAAATATGGAAAAGAAACAATGGATGAAAGAGAGTCTCCAGATGCAGAAGGCAAGCTGGATTCAGGATGAAATTACAAAGCGCAGAGAGCGGGAAGATGAGTTGCTGCAGCAGATTTTTATGGAACAGAAAATGTTGCAGGAACTGGACGAAGACATGGACGAAAATATGGCACATGCCAGAGAAGGCCGCAAATATCGGGAGGACATGAAGGAGCGGGTCAATGACCGGGTATATGAAATCCATGACCTGAGTGCAGATAAGCGAGAGGGAATGCGGGAATACAAATATGCATACCGCAGAGGCTACGCCCTTGCCATGTTTTTCTTTTCACTGGCATTGTGCGTCTTTGTAGGCTTTTTACATGGAATCACATCACAAATCTGTCTGATGCTGATGTTCTTTACCGGCGTGCAGGCTGCCATTTTTGTACATCAGAAGCAGTGCTTCTTTCTCTGGAGACTCATCTGCGATATTTTCTCAGCAGTAGTTTTCCCGGTGATGCTGGTTCTCTTTGTCGGTTATGAATTAAAGTACGGCTTCTATGATTTCCTACTTCCAATCTGCCTTATCATAGGACTGGTGCTGCTGGCACTCACCACAGCATCCTATTTCCTCTACGATCCATACCGCAGTGCCCGCCGCAGAGTCGGTGATGCCAAGAGCATGATCCGTTCTATCGAGCGTTCCGCCAAAAAGCAGGTCAAGAAGAGCCAGAAGCAGCAGGCGAAAGACGAGCTTCGCCAGAACCGCCTGCAGCAGAAGGAGCAGGATAAAGCCGAGAAGCTTCGCATCAAAGAAGAACAGCGTCAGGAAAAAGAGCTTAAGAAAGCCGCACAGCGCGAAGAACAGCAAAAACTCCATGACGCAAAGAAGCAGGAAGCCTTAGAGAACCGCGAAGAGAAGAAGCTTGCCCTCAAGGACGCTGTAGCAGCCAAGAAAGAGCAGTTCCGGGAGAAGTTCCGGAAGGATGGGGGAGTGGAAGAAACGGAAGAAGAGGAGAAGGAGAAAGCGGAAGAGGAAGAGGAAAAGGAAGAGGAAAAGGAAGAGGGCGTTTTGGCTTCGGATGAAGGCACGGAAAAAGTAGAAGATGCAGAAGATACAGAGCAGGGAGAGGCAGTAGTTGTGGAAGATGCGGTGCAGGAAGAAGAGGTTGTGCCGGAGGATGCAGCGCAGAAAGAAGAGCCGGTAGAAGAGGAAGAAATCGTGACGGGGATGGAAGAAGAGTCCGGAGATAAGGATTCTGAGGAAGAGGAAGTTCAGCCGGAAGAAAATTAGATAGATGAGGGTTGTAAGATAAGAGCATGGAAGAGATTCTGTGCTCTTTTATGATGGAAAATAATTAGATAAGGATAGAGATATAAGTATAAAATAGGAATCATAGAAAGTATTGTCGAATTGGGGCGTGAAGCAGATTGATAAGAGGGGAGATTTTGACGGTTTTTATTAAAAAAGGTTGCAATTTGGAAAAAGGAGTTGCATAATATTTATATAGGATTTGGAGGGAGAGAGAAGTTATGAAAAAGCTAAGTAAATATGATAAAAAGAGATTAGAAGTTCACAAAAGATATGATGCGTAAGGGCATTGGTCGTTTGTGAATTTTTTTTGGGGGGGAAAATTAGGGGGATAATAGAACGAAAATGTTGACAGAAAGTTTTTTATAGATACGAATGGGACATAGAGAGGTATAGAGCTTTGCAAGAACTGGGATTGAAAGAATATTTTGCAATAGGATATTATTTTGTGGGTGAGGAGAAAAAAATTCCACTCGTTTTGGATGCTTATGCTAAAAATCAATTGGATTTATCTGATGTAAATAGAGTTTTGGAGTTAAGTAGTATTAAAGAATTTTTTGATAAATATGATTATGTAAATGCCTGGAATGATGATTATTATAGAAAGTATAAAGAACTTTCTAGAAATGCTGAAAAAGAGGTGAGATTATTTTTTCAAAGCATTACGGAGAATGCAATTGTTCCTATATATAATGTATGTAAAGTTATATTTTGGGATGAATTTTGGAAATATTTCTATATATATAAGGTGTATGACAAAATTTCTGCAGAGCATTTCAAAGAAATTGCAGACGGGCTCCGCATACCGCCAAACGAGCTTTTGAAAAATAAAAATTTAGTTGAGAAGTTTGATACACAGATTACAGAAATGCTTAAAAATCCGGAATATGGAGCTAGATTTATTGTTGATTATTATATGAGGAAAGATAATGGAAAGACGAAGTGCTATTTTCCTAAAAGTTTAACGAAAGAGGACAAGTATAATATTATAAAAGCTTATATTAATGGAGATATAGTAAATATAAATATTTTAGACTTAATCATAAATGGTAAGTCAAAAAAATCGAAAGAATTTGATGTAGATGCAAAACTTAGACATCTTGCAAAGAAAAGGAGTGAGCGTTATTGGAACAATAATACAACTTCGGTGTTTGAATATGAAACAGGTGTAGAAGTATCTTTTTCACCTGAAAATCCAGATCAAGATTTAGATTTTTCAGACGGTATTATTATTGCAAAATACAATTCCGATTGGATAAAAAATAATTTGGACTATCCTACATTGTTAAATAATTTCATTTATCTGTTTGGATATACAGATATTTGTATGAGATGTTTGTTTACTGCAAGAAGCTTGAAACAGGGGATTTTTGAAAAAATGGTATCTGTTCAAGGAAATGGAATGTATCAAAAGGGGCAGCTTTTTGAATTGCTAAATGTGCTTTCAAGTGGACAAATGCAGGGTTATGTTGATATTCTTAATAATTTTGACATTTATTTAGAGGAGATAATTAAATGGTTTTTTGAAGTCTACTTAAAAAATGAATTTGGTGCGAATGGTTTTATTTGTATTATGCCGGAGAAGAGTGACAGCATTCTTAGTAAGTATGAGCGTGTGGCTACGGTTATGGACGGAGTGACTAAGCAGTTTAAGCTTTTTTGCGAAGAAGGAGAGATTGACAGAGAATTATATGAAATGATATCGGGGTCTGTGAGATATAAAGAAATTCCGAGTTTAATTAAAAATAAGTATGCATATGCGAATAGCAATGAAATTTTACGTGAAATGCAGGATATGTTTTCGAATCAAGGCTTGCTTTCTTATACTGAGAAGACTAAAGGCAGATATAATACACTTTTCGAATTACTTCAATCTGAACATGTAAGACCAGAAGAACTAAAAGAGTACAATTTCGACGAATTTAACTGGTTATTAGAACGCGGAGCAGTGGTTATAAATGATGGAATATTTATATTAAATTATGAAAGAATACGGATTCTAAAGGAATTAAATGATAAAGGTGTTATTTGTCTGCAATATAAAGATAGTGACATATTAAGAGAACTTATTAGTAAAGGCGAAATTAGAGTGGAAAGCTCGTTGTTATCGAAGCCGGAATGGGAGTATTTTGATTATGTATTAAATAAGGCTGAATTTTCTAATGGCCTTGATTTGCGGAATCGATATATTCATGATACGAATTCTCTAGATGAACAACAACAGCAGAATGACTACATTGTTTTATTGAAAATGTTCATAATTCTCGTAATCAAAATTAATGAAGAGTTTTGCCTACAGGATAAAATATCAAAGAATGGTGCTGACTTTTATGAAATATGATTACTTAGTCAAAATCAAGTTCAATTTAGTCATTTGTATAAAAACTGTCTCTTATACACATCTGACGCTGCCGACGATAAGGCTC
>ENA-OZGJ01000495-OZGJ01000495.1-human-gut-metagenome-genome-assembly--contig:-NODE-495-length-10862-cov-5.700379_pt1 | contig 10862 bp, 9 predicted proteins | sample MGYA00244654_ERZ653654 | MGnify/ENA primary metagenome ERZ653654 (study PRJEB26926, sample SAMN06164964) | human gut metagenome | biome: ENVO:00009003; feature: ENVO:2100002; material: ENVO:00002003... | reverse complement strand
TATCGTCGGCAGCGTCAGATGTGTATAAGAGACAGATAAGAATGTATTTAGATCAAAAATAACTATCATTATACTTTGCCATTCTGAACGACGCTAAGGACTGTTCATCAAGGAGGTAATAGCTTGGCTGGTTTAGCATGGCAAAGTAATATAGACTAAACGTAGAGCGATTATATAATGCGAAAGCAATTGATTTTTATCGGATGCTTTATATGGAATGTTTATTCCTTGGCACAAACAGAGCGGAAATTCCTAATGATCGATACCTTGCCAAGCGTTAGGACAGAGCGTCCTGTTGGTATTGTTGAGAATAATGCCCACAACAAAATAGATACGGCTTTTTCTGTTCCAATACAGTCTTTTGCAATCATTACTGCCAATCCGTTTCTTATGCCAACCGATATTGTTGGCAATCAGTTGTTTCCTTGGAATAATCGTCCTGTAGGGAATCCGAACTTTCCTTTTGCTTCAGACTATCTGTGCGAAGGTCGACTATGGAGATTTCGCACCATCAGCAGTCATACCACCTATCCCTTTTGGGGATCGGCTACTTATGTAAAGTTTTTCTATCATCATCTGTTGACGAAACATTTGACTCTTAGCGTAGGAGCGTTTTGGGGTAAATATTCTATATTACAACAAGAAGACAAGGATGGCAACCGATGGCTTTTAGATGATAGTCCAATGATACGTAAATTGTTTAATGACTTTGGTGGCATCTTGGGAATGGAATACAATCCAATTGACCGATGGTCTTTGTTATTCCGTATCCGTTATTCTTTGATGGAGCGTTCTAATAAGGTTATGCCTTCACTTACTCCTATGTTTCCGCATAACAGTATGGAGATGAAGTTACAATTTACTCCAGTCAGGAATGTAAAGATAAAAATAGGATATGAAAGAGACTTGTATAAACCAAAGTAATAATTGAAGGTTTCCTTCGTCACACAGTTGGGCTTTTTACGTAAGTTTTGCAGAATAATGTCGGAATAACCAAAGCTATTCTGCAAATTGCATTGGTATCAAAGGGAATGCTGTCTCATTACTGCCGTATATTGAATATAAATTAAATGAAAAAATATGTGGAAACAGAAATTAAAAATCTGCGCCATCAACTTGACGGCATGCAGTGTGGCTCTTGTCATCATGATACTGTTGTCCGTTTGCTCCCGATTATACGGGCAGGAAAATTCTATGCTGTTCTTCGGCCGTGCAAAACTGACCGTGACGAACATAGACACTACCAAACTGTCGATTTATGAATATGGGAAGTCGTTTCTGTCTCCACATTTTGATTTCATTCCCAAAATGCCTGAAACACTTTTGAACTTTCGTCCTGATTATACACAGAGCTTTCCCGTTGACCGTTCGTCTTTGCATAAAGGCGAATACAATGTCGGCGGGATTATTCATCGGTTTGAGAAGATAGATGTTTGGGGACGTGGCAGACAGGAAAATATCATAGGAGTTGGCGTATCGAACTATGCTGAAGTTAAAACGGCATATTCTCCAAACGAGAGATGGAAATTGGGCATAAGCCTATATGCGCACAAACTGAGTATTCCCCGTTCGAGTAGCAATACATTTGGGATTGGAACCGATGTTTCCTATCAATTCCTCCCTAATACATCGCTCCATCTCTTTGGTACATATCATCGCACCTATTTGCTGGGTGTGCAATCGATGAAGAGACTGAACGGCTACCATTATGGCGGTTATCTTTCTTTTGATTTGGCAGAACGATGGGCAATGGATGTGGGCATGAGAAGTTATGGCGGCAATGGGTCTCACCAGCAATCGACTGTACCGATAATACGTCCGTTGTATAAGCATAACGGGCGTGAAATAAATGCGGATTTTGGTGGAATGTTCCAGCAAATCGTGAAAGGACTATTCTTTAATCATTGATAATATGAAACAGAAAAAAAGCAAAATAATGATTGTTGCAATATGGATTCTGCTGTACGGCTGCATGATGTGCATGAGTTCATGCGGAAGTCTGCTTTATAATCCGTCTAATAAGGCAGAACAGGTGACGGTAACTATTAAACAGCCCATAAAAATGTGAACAAAAATGATACAAGCATAGTTTAAACTTATTGGAAAAAACTTATGAATCCGTTAATATTAAAAAATAAAAACATTTTTTTCGACACTCCAAATATTGAAAGAAGTATTAGGACATAGCTATAAAGTCTTTGAAGAACAGAGGACTGAATTTACTGATTCTGTGATTGTTACTGAATGGCAATATTACAATGATAGTAAAGCATGGCTTTGCAAACTGATGTGCAAAAGAAAGAGCTTGGGGTGGTTTCATGTATATAATATTTTTTTCACTGTATCCTGCTTCTTTGCTGAAAAACATTTGAAGCAATAGAAAGGTTGGCAATCGCCAATGAAATAAAAGATGAATTTTATCATTTAAAAATAACAGGAAAACTGATATATATAGATATTCGGAGATGATTAGTTACCTGAAGATGAAAATGTTTTTTGTAAGAAAGATTTTAAATAGCAATATCTTTTTATATACAAAAAGGACAGCAAACTGTTTTCTTTCTTTTAGTTTTTCTTTCCATCCCATTCAGTGAACCGAAGTCAGTCGGGAAGTCAATGGTTTTCAGTTCCTGACTCATTATCTCCATCTTGAGGGTACTTAAGAAGTAGAGGCAGAAGAAGTGAGATTGCATAATAAATTTATTGTGCAAATTTCTTCCACTTGTTTCTCAAAGTTATCCCTTATCTTTGCCTTATTTTTCACCACACTCCGATGGTTGTAAATTGTCTGTGGGGAATAGAACAGAAGGGTTGCTATCTTGGAGCTATCCTTAATTCCCATTCGTATTAAAGCAAAAATGCGAAGTTCCGTAGTCAATATTTCCCCCCGTTTGGGTATTATTTCTTCACCTTCACGCAATAGGGAATTGAATTCCTTTATAAAGTTAGGGTATAGATTCAGGAAAGCCGTATCAAAGTTCATAAAGAACTCCCTGGTATCCATTTCTGAAAGTTTGGTTGCATTGACCAGTCTCAATAAATCATCTGTTTGCTTCGCTTTTACCTTGCGCTTCACTAAATCCTGATATTTCTTCAGCTTGTCTATATAAGCGGCACATAAATCCATAAACAGGCTTACATACTCTTCGCGTGTATGATTCGTATCTACCAACGCTTTATTCAGGTGTTGCAATTCACAGTTCATATTTGCCAAAATTTTCTTCCGCTTATGAAGTTGGTTCACCTGCCGATATATATAAACCAAAGAAACTACCAGTCCGATAGATAAAAGACTGATACATATCAGTGACCATTGCAAGCGTTGGCTTTCAATAAGGTTCTGTTTCTGATATGAAAGAACAATGGAAGGGAATTTTCTTGCTATTTCGAGCATACGGAGACGGTTGTTATAATACATGGCATCTTCTAGAGAATAGTTTAAGTAACGATTGGCACGTGAAACTTCTCCATCCCTGTTCTTGAAGATGTATAACGCCAGTTCCTGCAAGGCAAGATTCTCTTTCAATGGGCATACCTGATCGGAAATAGCTGCCTTTATCAGATAATTCTCATATTCTTTCCAGTTGTTGGTTCGTGAGTACACCAATGCCAGTCCGTAAGTTGCCATAGCAAACAATCGGACATTGACCGGTAATCCTTCCAACGCTTTTTTATAGCAATTTTTAGCTTCGGCATACCTGCGATGACGATAGAAGTTTTCGCCTTTCCAGTAATGATGCAACGGTGAACCGACTGGTAGAACACTGATAAGTGAATCTTGATAAAGCATCTCCTTTTCATAATAACGGGGAGCATATATATTATCATTGGAGTATTCGGCCCACATACTATATGCCCACTCATAAGCGGTATAATATTCTATCCGTAATGCGTTGTCCAGTGTACGGCTGTCTATCTGTTCCAAGTTTTGAATGGATTCACTGAAATATCCCGAAGTGGCGAGGAGGATGGAACGATGAATGATACTCAGGTTGCGATATGTAGGATTGGAGAGTTTCATAGCCACTTCTTCTTCCCGGTCTACGTAATATATGGCCGAATCAAACCGGTAAGTATAATATTCTTCATAAATGGCGTTATACAACAGGAAACGTTCATCATCATTCATATTCGGATAGAGTAAATGTTTAAGACTGTCAATACGTGTTTCTTTCTGGCGTGAATATTGGTTACGCAGTTTCAAAGCAGTTTCTAACTCTCCGGACAAGTCAACTTTATTTGTAGCACGAAAAGGCAGAAGTACGAATAGCAAAAATAATCCTGATAATAAGCATTTCTTCATAGGAGGTATTCATTAAAAGTGGATAAATACAAAGATATTAAAAGTTTTCAGTAAACAGATACATCTACTTACTTTTCTAAAGCAAGTATTACTAAATAGTTAATTATAAAGCTATTATTCCTTGTACACCTCTCCTGTCAATCTACTTAATATCTACTTGTAGAAACAGTGCGTTATTATACCCTCTAATTTTGCCCTCGTTGAAAAACAAGGGGTAAAATCCTTCCCGGTTCTTTCTTCAGAGTATTTAATTTTAAATCAATGAATATCATGAAAATCAATCTCTTTTTTCACATCGTGCCGATGATTATCGCATTCGCTTCTTCTGCAATGGCAAGCAATCCGGCAGAAGTAAACGACACCATTAGTACAAAGAAATCCAAAGGTAGCGAACGCAATGTGATGCTGAACGCTTCGGATGCCAATAAACCCCGTGAAATTCAAATCGGACTGCCCAGTGAGGATGTGAATGTATATGAGAACGGACTACCTGCCGTATATTCTTCGGCTGTGCACAAACTGGCTACCCATTGGCGCAGCGATGCCAGTCTGGGCGAAGTGGGCCTGATGAACCCGTCCGAATCCGCCATCACTACCGGAAACATCGCTTATTCGGTGAATACCTTCTCCAAGTTAGGGCAGAAAGAATTTAAAGGAGTACTGAATTACCACACCAACCACTTCGGCTGGCAGAATGTGGACATGAATGTATCCGGTGGCATTGGCGACCGTTGGCTTTATACAGCCAGTGTCTATCAGAACTTTGATCCGGGCAGTTTTGCTCCTAAGTTTGAGAACTTCAGCGACCGTACCCAGCTTTATCACGCCGGATTGACCCGATTGTTCAATAACAATCGTGGCAAGTTCTCCGTCATCTATAAATTCTCGAAAAGCAATGCGCTCGGCTCAATGATTAATGCGGCTCCCTTTATTTATGTGGGAGATGGCAGTGTGAAAGAAATTCCGGGCTTCAAGCTGGGTACTTCCTCGTACGCTCCCGAAGGCGGACGTTTTCAGTACATGGACGTGACGGATGGTAAGATGAAAAGCGGACGCTTCGGCGATTTCACCGGAAACAAGGCGCACGAAGTAGCTATGCTATTCGACTATACCTTCCGCAATAATCTAAACTGGACACTTAACGCCAAATTTATGAATGCCCCCGAAGCCAATTATGTAGACTTTGGCGGTAGTAATATCAGCGAGGCGACTGCAACAGATGGTCTTTTCCTGGATGACTCCAAAGAAGCCTACACCGGATTGGTGGAAGGAAGACGCACTTGGTTGCACTTCGGCAAAGTGAAGAATGCTTTGCTTACTTCCGAACTGAAAAAGAAAGTGGGCAACCACGATATGAGGTTAGGATTGAACGAGTGGTACTATCATTTGGATTATCATTCTTCCTCTTTCCAATGGATAGGAACTGTCACCGAATACCCACAGATACTGAATCGTCGGGAAGCCGACGGAAGTACCAATAAGTTCAGAGGCTTCAATGAGCTAAGTCCGGAATATACCAAAGGATATGAAAACAAACTGGCTGCCTACTTCACGGACAACTGGCAGATCACTCCGAAGATTAACGTTTATTACGGTGCCCGCATGGAATACTACCGTATGTCTGCCGACCAGATACCTTACGGACGTTATGCGGGTTTCCATATCGGCGATACCCATTCATATACGGACAATGACGGCAACATACTTTCTACTGAAAAGATAGAACCCCATAAAGTGGTAAAGGACAAGCTGAATTATGCAGCAACCGCACAATTCACTTATAAGATAACAAAGAACTTCGGTCTTACAGCCGATGGAACTGTTGCCACCCGCTTCCCCCGCATCAACGAGTATGCCGGAACAGGTCCCACCGAGGAGCAATACAAACGCGTCACCATCCCTTTGCTGCGTGGCGGACTGTTCTACCATAACAACTGGATAAATCTGACTTCCATGATTACATATATTTCCAAGTCGAACAACATCGACCAGCAGAACGTAACGAAACCCGGTACGACGCAATCCAAAACCACCTTATTAATATACGACATCAAGACCCTGGGCTGGACTACCTCGGCAGAAATCAATCCGTTCAAAGGTTTCCATCTGCATGCCCTGTTCACTTACCAGAAGCCGACTTATAACAACTATTTCATCAAGTCTCCCTTTGAAGGAGTGCCCGACCTGAATGCCAATGGCAACATCGTGAAAGAAATTCCGCAGGTACTTGCTGAAATAGATCCCAGCTACAACATCACTCCCGACCTGCGCGTATGGCTCAGCTTCCGTTATTTCGGAAAGACGTATGCCAATCTGACCAATGCCCTCTACTTCAACGGCCGTTGGGAAACCTTCGGCGGCGTGAACTGGAAGGTAAACAAGCATCTCTCTTTGGGAGCTACGGTTGTGAACTTCCTGAATCAGAAGGGTGCCAGCGGCACTATCAACGGTGCCGAACTGTTGAGCAAGGAAGAGGCCGGAAAGTTCAAGGATCACTATATGAGCGGTAATTATTTGCGCCCGCTCACTCTGGAATTCAGCGCAAGTCTTTCATTCTAAATTATATTTAATCTATTTTTGTAACTAAATTCATCGTACACCATGAAAAATTTGCTTGTAACTCTCTTTGCATTCGCATCCCTGACGTATGCCCATGCAGCGGAAAAAGAAACCATCCGCATCTCTACGGACAACACCGATCTGGTGCTCCAGGTAGGCGAAAACGGTCGCTTGTATCAAACGTACCTGGGCGAGAAACTCTTGCACCAGCAGGATTTGCAGAACTTCCGTTGGAATATACATGCCGGGTCGGACGGCAGCGTGAGCAAGCGCGGCTGGGAAGTGTATAGCGGCTCCGGCAATGAAGATTATTTTGAACCTGCCATCGCCATCACTCATAATGACGGCAATCCGTCGACGATTCTTTATTACGTTTCTTCCTTATCCAAGCCTGTAGAAGGTGGTACGGAAACCGTGATAAACCTGCGCGATAACCAGTATCCGGTAGACGTGGCACTGCATTATGTGGCTTATCCCAAAGAAAACATCATCAAGACGTGGAGCGAGATAAAACATCAGGAGAAGAAACCTGTCGTGCTCTCCACTTATGCCTCCACCATGCTCTACTTCAATAATTCCAGCTATTACCTGACCGAGTTCAGCAGTGACTGGGCAAAAGAGGCGCAGATGAGCAGTCAGCAATTGCAGTTTGGCAAGAAAGTGATTGACACGAAGCTGGGAAGCCGTGCTGCCATGCACACCCATCCCTTCTTTGAAGTGGGACTGGACCAACCGGTGAACGAACACCAGGGTGATGTCTTGATGGGTACACTGGGCTGGACGGGCAACTTCCGTTTCACTTTCGAAGTGGACAATGTGGGCAACCTGCGCGTAATCCCTGCCATCAATCCTTATGCATCGAACTACGAACTGAAACCGAATGAAGTGTTCACCACTCCCGAATTCATTTTCACTTTAAGTTATGATGGTGCCTCGCAAGGCAGTCGCAATCTGCACGAATGGGCACGCAACTATAGCCTGAAAGATGGTAAAGGCAGCCGTCTGACTCTTTTGAATAACTGGGAAAATACAGGTTTCAATTTCAATCAGGAGATACTTGCCGAACTGATGAAGGAAGCCAAGCATTTGGGAGTGGATATGTTTTTGCTGGACGATGGCTGGTTTGCCAATAAATACCCGCGTAAGGATGACCATGCCGGTTTGGGCGATTGGGAAGTGACCCACGATAAGCTGCCTGGCGGTATTCCCGCCTTAGTAAAAGCTGCCAAAGATGCGGATGTGAAGTTCGGCATCTGGATTGAACCGGAAATGGTGAACCCCAAGAGCGAACTCTTTGAGAAACATCCGGACTGGGCCATCCAACTGCCTAACCGCGAAACGTATTATTACCGCAATCAGTTGGTACTGGATCTCAGTAACCCGAAAGTGCAGGATTATGTATATGGCGTTGTAGAAAACATTATGCAGGAAAATCCCGATGTCGCTTTCTTCAAGTGGGATTGCAACAGCCCCATCACCAATATCTATTCCGCTTATCTGAAAGACAAACAGGGACAACTTTATATAGACCATGTACGTGGTATATACCACGTTATGAAGCGTGTAAAGGCGAATTATCCCAATGTACCGATGATGCTCTGCTCCGGTGGCGGTGCGCGTTGCGATTACGAAGCATTAAAGTACTTCACAGAATTCTGGTGCAGTGACAATACCGACCCGGTGGAACGTCTTTATATCCAATGGGGCTTCTCCCAGTTCTTTCCCGTAAAGGCTATGGACGCCCATGTGACGAGCTGGAACAAGGCGACTTCCATAAAGTTCCGCACCGATGTGGCCTCCATGTGTAAACTTGGCTTCGATATCGGTCTGAAAGAACTTACTGCCGATGAACTGACTTATTGCCAGACAGCGGTAGCCAACTGGAAACGTCTCCAAAACGCTATAATGGACGGTGACCAGTATCGTTTGGTTTCTCCATACGAAGAGAATCATATGGCACTGAACTATGTAAGTAAAGATGCAAACAAGGCGGTTCTGTTTGCCTATGACATTCACCCACGCTTCCAAGAGAAGTTGATGGCAGTAAAACTGCAAGGTCTGGACCCAGACAAACAGTATAAAGTGGAGGAAATCAATCTAATGCCTGCTGCAACTTCCAGATTAGAAGCCAACGGAAAGATTTATTCGGGTGATTATTTGATGAAAGTTGGACTGAATGTATTTGGCTTTATACATACTCAGAGCCATGTAGTGGAACTGACTGCCCAATGATAAGTATATTTGAAATTGTAGTAGTAGAACATTTCTGAACAAACAAACAAAATTGAAAGGCTCAAAAGATGAGAGAACAACCTATTGGCTGCTGATAAGAATATCCGTTTGTTTCTGTATTGGTCATATCTAAGTCTTTGTTGTGCGAGGATGTTGGCTAGCTATGCTCTGTTGTAAAGTAGAAATGTTATTTGGATGGTTTGTTTTATGCTAATGAAGTGAATCCCGAAAGTTAGACAAAAAACTTTCGGGGTTCACTTCACATTTTGCACACCCTCTCTTTATTGATAAAAAGCAAAATGATTATCCGCATTCCTCCCACTGATTGGTTATTTGCATGCTTCATCCTTATTTTTTTACTGTATCTGCCAACCTCGTTCCCGTAGTGAGGTGGCATTAAAAGCCTTATGATAGCGTATTAAAAGGCTTTTAATCATATCTTCCCTGTACTGCATACAGACTTATACACGTATCCTGCTTCCCTATTGCACTAAAATGCCGTAATGTGGAAGAGTGGATGGGGATATTGAGGATAATCATTGAAGCAAAATATAGACAGAAAAAGTGCCAAAGCGAATTTTTCAGTGTTCCTAGATGTCGTTTCAGAAGCCGTTTTCGCCGTTTCAGATAAAATGTAATTAAAGAGTTTAAACAGAAGTGCTACTTTTGTTCTGCAATTGCATAAAAGAGCGTTCAACAAAACAATAAAGTTTTTAATTAAAAAAAGAACAACAATGAAAAAAGTAAAGTTTCTTAAATTCACTATGGCGTTTTTCGCCTGTGTTCTTGCAGTAACCATGGGTTCCTGCGATAAGAACAATGACCCCAAAGTTCCAGATCTCAAGTGCACCCCTTCTAAGGTAGAAGTGGCTCCCGGTAAAACAGCAACGGTGACTGTAAGCGGTGGCACGGCTCCATTTACAGTGACCTCAAGTGATAGCAAGATTGCAACAGCTAAAGCAGACAAGAACACTATTACAATTACCGGTGTCAAAAATGGTACAGCGACCATACTCATCTCAGACTCAAAGAAACTTACAGGAAAGGTTCCTGTGATGGTCAAAGATATGGCATCCGAACTTGATTTCGATAAAAAGTCTATATCCGTAACTGCCGGGAAGGAAGAGACTGTCACTGTAAAAGGTGGTTCCGCTCCTTTTACAGCAACCGCCAAGGACACGAAAATTGCCACAGTCACAATCAAAGATAGAAAGATTATTATCAAAGGCGTCAAGGCTGGCAGCACTTCAGTGACTGTTACTGATAAGGATAAGAAAGCTGGAACTATTTCAGTTACAGTAAAATAAAGTATCAAAAAATCCTATTGGAAAGGAAGAAGAAACGCATGTATTTTTTCTTTCCAATAGGATTGTTATGTATTATGGTTTGCTAACAAAAATGAATGGAGTAATGGGATATCGAAAAAGGAGTCGTATTGACAATTGTCTTTTTATTAGTTATTTGCATGACAAATTGCCGTTCATGCTGCTACGGATAAGGGTCAGTAATAATTTTGGAGATAAATACGGATTATATAAGACCCCGTTATTGTATCCTTACCTAAGTTTTGGATATACTATTAAATAACGTCAATAGTTCAAAATGGAAAATCCACTTCCTTTGAGACTCATAGAAGAGCAAGAGTTATTTGAAAAACTGTTGGAACTTCTGGTTTCATCAACGCATTCTCTCAAAGGCCGATTTTCAAAAGATAATAGTTACATTATATTCTGTCTCTTATACACATCTGACGCTGCCGACGATAAGG
>ENA-OZGJ01000481-OZGJ01000481.1-human-gut-metagenome-genome-assembly--contig:-NODE-481-length-11090-cov-8.138922_pt1 | contig 11090 bp, 10 predicted proteins | sample MGYA00244654_ERZ653654 | MGnify/ENA primary metagenome ERZ653654 (study PRJEB26926, sample SAMN06164964) | human gut metagenome | biome: ENVO:00009003; feature: ENVO:2100002; material: ENVO:00002003... | reverse complement strand
GGATTATATGAATGATATAGTTAATAAAGTTGCGTCTCTCGGAGGGACTATATCCACAACGGATATATCTCACCTGTCGGAATATAAACAGGTGTTGCGGGCTAAAGAACGTGGCGATTTGATAAGATTGCGTCATGGAGTATATGCCGCTCCCGAGGCATTGCTAAACACGATGATAGACGTGGAGAGGATAATACCGAATGGTGTTGTATGCCTATACAATGCCTGGACATATCATCAACTGTCTACGACAGTCCCGCCTGCTTTTTGCATAGCCATTGCCAATAAAAGGAAAGTAGTACTTCCACACGCCCTGCCTATAGAACTTTATTATTGGAAAAAAGAGAACTTGGAGTTTGGGATTATGGATGCGGATATATCGGGATATAAAGTTCATATTACTGATATGGAACGAAGTGTTTGTGACGCGGTGAAGTACCGAAACAAGATTGGTCTGGACGTTTGCGCGGAAGTAATACGTACTTATCTGAAAAAGCCGAACCGTAATCTCGCCCGTTTGCAGGATTACGCCAAGCGCCTAAGAGTGTTTAACACGTTGAAAAATTACCTCGAAATCGCAATAGAATAAGATAATGGGAAAGAAAAACTATGGCAAGTCTGTAAAGACACGCTTGCTCAACCTCATGAATGAGACAGGCTATAAATACATGTATCTTCTGGCAAGGTACTTCAACGAGAGACTGCTTTACAGGGTTTCTGTAAGCCAGTACAAGGACAATTTCTTGTTAAAAGGTGGCTCTTTGCTTTATGCCATGAACGGACTTGAGGCTCGTCCTACGGTTGATGTGGATTTTATGGCGGACAGGATCAGTCGTGACAGGGATTTCCTGGCTCGTGTCTTCCAAGAAATCCTGGGTATCGTATGCGATGAAGATGGGGTATCATTTGACGCGGGAAGTATCAAAATAGAACCGATCACGGTCGAAAAGAAATATCCTGGTACAAGATTCTATTTTACCGCCCATATGGATACCATAGCTTATAATATGTCTGTAGATATTGGCTTTGGCGATGTCGTCATTCCACATCCAACAACAATAGACTTTCCTCTGCTTTTACCGGATATCCCTTCTGTGAATATACAGGCATATTCTTTAGAAACCGTTATTGCCGAGAAGTTCCATACGATGATAGACCGTGATGTTCTCAACAGTCGCATGAAAGATTTCTTTGACTGTTATCAGCTCCTGACGAAGAGAAGTTTGAATGACAACGCTTTGTATGACGCTATTGAAGCGACGTTTGACAATCGAGGGCTTGCATACAACCCCGATTTGCAACTGTTTACGGATAGTTTTGTTACAGACGAGGCACGCATAAGCCGTTGGAAGGCTTTTCTTAGAAAAATTCAATGGAAAGAGGCACTTGATTTCGATACTGTGATGAAGGCAATAAGAGACAGGCTACAGCCTATGGCTGAAAGATACTGGATGAAACTCTCAAAATAGAATTGAGTAAGATTTAGACAGGCTCTTAGCCATCTTTTAGGAACATTATCAGGTTTGAGCAAAAAATATTTCATAAAAATCCTATTGACATTTGCGGAAATCGAACTTTTTATCTACCTTTACATTGTCAAAGAGATGACGATTGCAAAGACAATTACGAAAAGCGATGAATTTAGTGTGATGCTAATTCAATGGCTTTCATAAAAGATAAAGTAATAAGTGTACAGTCACTCAAGGAGTTAGAATAAACCGAAGCAAAAGGTTCGATTCCTGGTGGCACCACTTTTAAGAAAAGAAAAACGATGTAAATCCTTGAATTTCAAAGAAGTTCAGGGGTTTTTCATTTCCAAGAATAAGCAAAATAAGTGGGATTAAAGCAAACTGTACGTCCTTATTCGGGGGACGGTTTTAGAAAGCCCTGAATGTTCCACTGCACAATAGCTACTTCATTCTTTTACAGCACGTTGCACTATTTTACATAACAGAGTCCTCGGTTCGATTTCCTAACTTTGTACTATTAAAAATTGAGCAGTATGGAAAGAAAGAGATTCAGCGTGTTGTTCTTCATCAAGAGAAGCAAACTGTTAAAAAACGGGGAAGCTCCCGTGCGTGTGCGTGTCACTTATGACCGCCTATACGTGGAACTTCAACTAAAGCGGAGCGTAAAAGTCCCACTCTGGTCGCAGGAAAAAGAGAAATCGACAGGCAAAGACCGAAACTCCGTGGAACTTAACCATTACATTGACGCCCTGCGTGTGAAATTCTATCAGATTTACCAAGACTTGGAACTAGAGGGAAAGATTATCTCCGCACGTGCCATAGTGAATCGCTATCAGGGAAAGGACGAAACGTTCAAAACATTGTATAATGTGTTCAAGGAACATAACGACAACTGCCGGAAGCTAATCGGGACGGACTATGCCGACATTACCGTAAGACGTTACGATAACTGCCTGAAATATCTCATGGAACTGGTGAAACGGGATTATAAGGTAGATGATATTCTACTACGTGAAGTAAACGGGGAATTGGTGCGCAATTTTGATTTATACCTGAAAACGGAAAAGCATTGCGCACAAAATACTGTTATCCGTTATATGAAGTGTTTCAAGAAAGTGATAAACCTTGCCATTGCAAACGAATGGATAACAAAAAATCCGTTTGCCGGAATCAAGTTTCACGAGGTGGAAGTAAACAAACAGTTCCTTAGCCAAACTGAAATAAATAAGATATGGCAGAAAGAATTTAAGATAGAACGGCTGGAACTGGTACGGGATGTATTCATTTTCTGTGTGTACACCGGATTGGCGTTTATAGACGTATATAATTTACGCCCCGAACATATTTCCGAAGATAGTAACGGTAATTTATGGATAGTAAAAGCCCGTGAAAAGACAAATAACCTCTGTAACATTCCGCTTTTGAGCATTCCGAAGCAGATACTTGAAAAATACAAGGACAATCCATATTGCCTTGACAAAGGCGTAATGCTGCCTGTCCCTTGTAATCAGAAGATGAACAGTTATTTGAAAGAAATTGCCGACCTATGCGGAATTAGAAAAAATCTGACCACGCACACAGCCCGGCACAGCTTTGCAACCGTCATCGCACTGGCTAACAATGTATCACTTCCAAATGTGTCTAAAATGTTGGGACATTCATCTACGAGAATGACACAGCACTATGCAAAGGTATTAGACCAAACGATATTAAGGGATATGCAAGAAGTTGAAAAACAGCTTTCAATATAGTAATCAGACAATAAAGCCAGTAATACCGTTTTAAGAAAACAAGATTGCTGGCTTTTAATTAATCAAGATACCCCAAAAGCTAGATTTCATTTGCTATAATAACATCTTTCCAGTAAATTCATTATATCGATTCTCTATAATAATCTTCTCTGGGTTAAACGACTGGAACAGTTAAAAGACAGATTGGAATTTCACTTAGTATCAAGGGATATTTATTGTGTTATTTACAAGTTCCAACTTTTAACAAAACACATAATCTTATCATACACATTATCATCCAAATTAGGATAAGTTTCCAATACTTTATTAACCCATTCAGGTCCATGTCCACCAACTCCTTTTACAAAATTTTCCAATTCTCCAACAGGAACTAAAAATACACCTATACTTTTAAATTGAGAATTAATTTTTTCATAGGCTGAATAAGCATCACCATTAGGTATACTTTCTTTCCCGCCTTTCTTTATTAAGCCCCATTTTGTTTCTATCTTTAATAAAGAAATAATATTTTCAATTTCTTTTGAAGATAGATTTTTTTCTTCAGAATCATCAATAATACTATTAATTCCTATTTTTGCTTCATCACGAACGATGAAACTTTTAGGCGTTATTAAATTTCCACTTAATTTGCGATATTCCAACTTGTATTTTTCCCAATCATCACCACAGCTTTCGATAATTCTTTTTATGTTTCCCTCATCATTTAATATATCAATATCTGGTATAACTAATAATTTAATATTTAAAGCACGTAGTGCTTTAATCACTTTAGGCATCCTCTGTTTTCCACCACAATGAATAAACAATGTTTCAGAAAAAGAGTTAGATTTTGATTTAATATGAGATAAAATAATAGAATATAACCTACAATCCGAATCACTTTCACACAAAACTACGGATTTATGGAATAAGCTATTCATTATTTCAGAGTACTTTAATAATGGATCCTTCCAAATTAAATCGAATTGTTCATTTTTCAAAATCGCAAAATTATTAACATCACCTTCCCTTGTTATCCGAACAATCTTAATTCTTTCCGGACATACTTCCAGCAACCCTTTAATTATATCTTGGCTATGAGTAGAAATAAAGGCCTGTTGTCTTTCATCGAGAAGAGAGCCGATAACATGTCCCATAATCTTAGCCTGTGGTGGATGTAAAAAAGATTCAGGCTCATCTATTAAATATGTACAATATGTTTTTATAATTAAATTTAGTAGAACTCCCGTAAAACTCCGAATACCATCTCCTTGTTTCTGTACTTGAGCATATGTATTCAATATTCCTCTGTAAGCCTCTAAACACTCCTGCATATCCGTGAAATGAGAATAATCCAAATGCACAGCCTCTCCTATACAAAGTGGAATTTGTCGTCCAAATGAAGTATGCGGAATAAGTTCCTTACCAAATGCCCTCTTAAAATTGTCCGAAATTAATTTTCTATAATCGGGTTCTGATACTATATAATGTATTGGATGTTGCTTCACCTCTCCTTCATTAATTGCATTTGGAGGATTACATATCATCAACCTATTTTCTGTATCCAAATAAGAGACAAATAGCCCTCTTGCTTCCCCCAGAGATTTATCCCTACTAAATTGATCAATAAAGTAAGAGTTAAAACTATACCCATATCCTTGATAATTTATATAACTACCATTATTCTGGGAGAATGATATTCTCTCTGCTAATTCTTTAAAATTTTGAGTCCCTGTTTTAACCACATCGATTTTTTTAACAACCGTTGTAGGAATATCTTTTTCCATCAACGTGTAAATATCTTTTAAAGACTGACTTTTCCCCGCATTATTAGGACCCACAAAAATTATAATATCATTCTGTGCCACATCCAATACTTCTCCATTATTAAATGTAATCTGCGATACATAACAGTTTAGAGAGCTTTCACCTGACAAATTTTCAACAATTGATTCTGACATACTTTTTTTAGATGTTACTACTGCAAAAGTACAATAAATCATATAAATAAGCAACTTAATCACTATAATAGTGACCTAACGATTATACCTAAAAACAAAGAAGCATTGCGCACTAAATACTGTAATCTGGTACATGAAACGTTTTAAGAAAGTGATAAACCTTACCGTTGCCAACAAATGGCTGGTAAAGAATCCATTTACTGGAATCAAGTTTCACGAAGTAGAGGTAAACAAACAGTTGCTAAACCGGATATGGTAGAAAGAGTTCAAGATTGAATGGTTGGAACTGGTACGGGATGTTTTCATTTTCTGCATATATACCGGGCTGGTATTCATGGACGTGTATAAATTGCGTCCCGAACACATTTCAAAGGACAGCAACAGCAACCAGTGGATAGTGAAACCCCATGAAAAGACAAATAACCTCTACAGTATTCCACTTTTGAGCATTCCCAGACAGATACTCGAAAGTATAAGGATAACCTCTACTACATAGATAAAGGAACTCTACTACCCATCCCCTGCAATAATAAGAAGATAAACAGTTACCTAAAAACTGTGCGGAATCAACAAGAACCTGACCACGCACACCGTAAGGCACTGTTTCGCCACGGTCATTGCGCTGACTAACAACGTGTCAGTTCCGAATGTCGCTAAAATGCTGGAGCATTCATCCAGCCGAATGACACAGTACTATGCAAAGGTATTATACTAAACGATATCAAGGAACATGCAAGCTGTTAAGAAACAACTATCCATATAATCACTACAAAAGCCTGCAACACAGTTTCAGAGAAAACGTGATTGCAGACTTTCATTCAAACAATATAGAAAACAAGACTGCTATATTTCAATACTTCAATATTTCAAGAAAGCAGAATTCCAAGAAAACAAGATTTCAGGTTTTCAAGATTTCATTTTTGATAAAACCTTTCCAGTAAACCCATGATGTCACTTTCACGATAAATTATTTTTCCCGGAAGCTGCACATATCCCAGCAGTCCTGTATCCCTGTAATCCTGTAAAGTCCGTTTACTAATACACAGTTTTTGGCAGACTTCCTCACCTGTCAGGTAGTGTTCGCCACCCAGCACCGGACGATAATTCGTTATCATGTATTCCACATTCTCCAACACCCGGTCAAGGGATGAAAACAATACTTGTATTGTATTGGAATCTTTCGTTATCAAATCCATAGGTTCTATTTTTTAGAGTTATTCTTCATGTGATTTTGCATAAAGGTTTCCACATCCGAAACCTTATAATAAATCTTGTTATTGATTTGTGAATAAGGCAATTTACCCGTATCACGATAGCTTTGCATCGTCCGGGCAGACACGTTCAGCAAACGGCAGGTCTCACAGTTATCCAGCCACTTATCTTGTTTTCTCCGCAAAGGAGTACAAAGAGCATCCATACGATGGTTAAAATGGTTAAACTTTTCCTGCCAAAGCTCGAATGTTTTCTTTTCAATGGTTACTATTTCCATATTTCATTATGTTTTGATATTACTTCTTTTTTCTTGTTTGATGCAAATATATAGCCTTGAATAATAGCTTGTTTCAGACTGTCCGCAGATGTCCTCATATGTCCTCACTTGTCCCACTTGCATAGAGAAAAGAATAAGAAAAGCCGAAAAAGATAAGCGATATAAAGAACTTCATTCACGTTTCATTCCTTATTATAATAAGGTGAAAAACACAAACGAACTTTCACAGTCTGATAGTATTTTAAAGCAGAGCCGAGCAAAGCAATTCCAAACGCCTGACACTTTGTTTTTTACCATTTTTTCTTATTTTATTTGTGGTGCTAATTCAAAAAACAAAGCACCATGAACAATCTTTTTGAAGAAATTTTCAAGCGACTGGAAAACATCGAAAAGATGATTTCCCCCGTAGTCAGTTCTTCATCCGAAGAACCGGACAGCAAACAGTCCGTTTTAGTCAAAATATCCGTAGCCAGCCGGATAACCGGATATTCAGTTAATTACCTCTACCACTTAGCCAGTAGGGGAGCAATACCATGTGTCAAACGTGGACGTTCCTTACGTTTCGATGTGGACGAGTTGCAGCGGTGGATGCAGCAACAATATGTACCCGCTTCCAACAAACTATCCGATGAAAGAGAAAAGGGATAACGAAGCGGAACACATCGAGGGCAAGCTATCCAAGAACGAGCGCATCGAAAGGCAGCTTAATTCCTTGTACAACTTCCGGTTTAATATTGTGAAAAGCCGGACAGAGTACCGGGCTGCAAATACTTCCGGTTTGTATCAGCCAGTCACGAAGTTTGCTTTGAACTCTTTCAGGCGCAAACTGGATGTTACCGCTGGTGTTGCCACCTCTGCCGAAAACATCCGTATGATATTGGAAAGCGATTTCGCAAGTAAGGTACATCCCATACGGGAATACCTTACTGCCCTACCCTTGTTGAATCCTGCCGGACATGGATATATCAAAAAACTATTGAACACGGTGCAAGTAGCCAATCCCGGCAAGTGGGAGGAGTATTTTACGAAATGGCTTGTCGGTGTGGTAGCTAATGCCATGAATGATACAGGCTGTCAAAACCATGCTTGTTTAGTCCTTACTGGCGACAAGCAGGGACAGTTCAAAACATGGTGGCTGGATAACCTTTGCCCGTCACCACTAAAAAACTATCTATTTACCGGAAAGATAGACCCGCAGAGCAAAGACATCCTGACACTGATAGCCGAATACTTGTTTATCAACATCGACGACCAGCTAAAGGAACTCAACAAGCAGAATGAAAACGCATTAAAGAACCTGATAACCACCCCGGCAGTTAAATACCGCAGACCGTATGATATTTACATAGAGGAATATCCGCATTTAGCCAGCTTCATGGCTTCGGTGAACGGTAACGAGTTCTTGACAGACCCGACAGGGAACAGACGATTTCTGCCTTTTGAAGTCCTGCACATTGATAAACCGACAGCAGAAAGTATCAACATGGATAATGTCTACTCCGAAATCATGTACTTGTATCGGCAAGGTGTACGCTATTGGTTTAATGATGCCGAGATTGAAGAACTGCACCTGACAAATGCGGAATTTGAGGTGCAAACAGTTGAGTTTGAAATGCTGATGCAGTATTTTGGAAAGCCCACAGAGGAAGAAGAAAGTCTGTTTTTTATGACAACAGCGCAAATCCTCACTTGTTTACGGGACGTATGCCCTATGCAGTTATCTGAAAAACGGTTGGGGGAAGCATTGCGGAAAGCCGGATTCAAACGGGTACAAAAGCGTATCAGCAACTGCAATTATTCGGTATATGGGTACAGAATAAAACCTATTTCCATACCCTACATCGATAACAATTACGGTTAACACAGCCGTTTATTATTGGCAGTTACTCCCATGCAGTAACTACCGAAAAAACATATTACTGTGTTTTATTCATTGAATACTAATCATTTATACAATGCGCAGTAAGGAGTAAGATAAAACCCTGAACTTTCAGGAAATTTAAAAAAAGAAAAGTCAGAAAACAACATAGGTAATATTTCTATCTCTTTTGTATAAAACAACTTACTTATCTTACTGCATAGAGTATAATCCGTTGAAAGAAAAAGAGATAGGTGCAGAAAGTTGACTATTTTTCTTCTTACTCACTTCTTACTTCATTACTGCAATTTACAAACATTCAAAAATAAAGATTATGACTTATCAGGAGGCTAACCATATCAGTATCAAAGATTATCTGAAATCATTAGGCATTTTGCCCGCAGTGGATAAATATTATTACGGCATGTACCACAGTCCGTTCCGTCAGGATGATACACCCAGTTTCAAGGTGGATTACGGTGTAAATCTGTGGTGTGACTTCGGGACGGGTGAGGGCGGCTCTCTCATCGACCTTGTGATGAAGCAGCACGGATGTAACGCTTACGGTGCTATCTGCCGACTGGAACAGTATTCATCCGGAAATTCTTTTTCTTTTCAAGGGAAAGAGGTTTCAGAAAGGATTCAGCATGAAAGGAAACAACCGACCAGCCCGATAGACATCCGTAAAATCCAGCCGTTGCAGAATCCGGCACTCATGGATTATTTGAGAAGCAGGAACATTCAACCTGAAATGGCAGCGCACCATGTGCAGGAAATGTATTACCGTATCGGTGACAAGCCTTATTTTGCGCTTGCTTTCAAGAACGATGCCGGAGGTTACGAACTTCGCAATCCACGTTTCAAGGGGAGTACATCACCCAAAGACATCACACACATACGGCAGTCAGGCAAAAAGAACGATAGCTGTTTTGTTTTCGAGGGAGTAATGGACTATCTTTCTTTTATCGCCATCCGGCAGAAAACAAATCCCACCTATCCTTGTCTTGACTGGCAGGATTACATTATCCTGAACTCGACCACTAATGTAGATAAAGCCTTGTACCCGTTAGCCGATTACGGGCATACCCACTGCCTTTTGGATAATGACGACGCAGGGTCTAAAGCCACCCAAGCCATACAAAAGGAATATCGTTGGCATGTGCGTGATTCATCACATCTGTACAGTGAATACAAGGACTTGAACGATTACTTGTGTGAGAAGAAGTTTATCCAACCAGCAGAAATGATGCAACAGTCAACCCAACAAATGCAGCCGGAAAAACAAAGACTGTCTGTCAAACAGCAACAATCGAAAGAGAAAAACAGACAAATTCCCGGTGAAAAAAGAAAAAGGGGCAGACGGTTGTAATCCGAAGAACAAGCAGAGCATACCAACGGCAAGCGGTGTGATTTAGGGGAGCAAGGTTATGTTTCAGTAGACCGAAACGCCTTGCTTTGCTTAACGCAAAGAAAATTTCTCCCGTTGGTCGCAATTTTTAAGATACCACCTAAAAGCAAAAACACATGACAGGAATAAGGAACAAACCGGGAGGTCGCCCGGCAAAAAGCCGGATAGACAAACAGAACCGGGTAGTCAGCACGAAACTGACCGAGTTACAGTTCTACGCAATCAGGAAGCGAGCCACCGAAGCCGGGCTGCACGTCAGCGAGTACGTCCGGCAGGCGGTCGTTTCGGCAGAGGTAACGCCTCGGCTGAACAGGCAGGATGCGGACACTATCCGCAAGCTGGCGGGCGAAGCCAACAACATCAACCAACTGGCGCACCGGGCGAATGCCGGAGGGTTCGCACTGGTGGCGGTGGAACTGGTGAAACTCAAAAACAGGATTGTTGAAATCATAAACCGGTTGTCAGATGATTGGAAAAATAAGAAAGGGAAGCGGATTTAAAGGCTGCGTGAACTATGTACTCGGCAAGGGACAGGCAGTTTTGCTTCATGCGGAGGGAGTGTTAGCCGAAAGCAACCGGGACATCATACGCAGTTTCATACTGCAAGCCGGGATGAACCCCGACCTGAAAAAGCCTGTCGGACATATTGCGCTAAGCTATTCCCCGGTGGACGCACCCAAGCTGACAGACGGGAAAATGATACAGCTTGCGCAGGAGTACATGCGTGAAATGAAAATCACCGATACGCAGTACATCATCGTGCGCCACCAAGACCGGGAACATCCGCACGTGCATATCGTGTTCAACCGCATAGACAACAACGGCAAGACCATTTCGGACAGAAACGACATGTACCGCAACGAGCAGGCATGCAAGAAGCTGAAAGCCAAACACGGGCTTTATTTCGCTAAAGGCAAGGAGCATGTAAAGCAGCACCGTTTGAGAGAACCGGACAAATCCAAATACGAGATTTACAATGCCGTAAAGGATGAAATCGGGAAATCAAGGAACTGGCAGCAGTTACAAACCCGGCTGGCAGAAAAGGGTATCGGGATTCATTTCAAGTACAGGGGACAGACTAGCGAAGTACAGGGCATATCCTTTTCCAAAGGCAGATATACGTTCAAGGGTTCGGAGATAGACCGCAGTTTCAGTTTCTCCAAGCTGGATAAATG
>ENA-OZGJ01000462-OZGJ01000462.1-human-gut-metagenome-genome-assembly--contig:-NODE-462-length-11323-cov-3.702077_pt1 | contig 11323 bp, 9 predicted proteins | sample MGYA00244654_ERZ653654 | MGnify/ENA primary metagenome ERZ653654 (study PRJEB26926, sample SAMN06164964) | human gut metagenome | biome: ENVO:00009003; feature: ENVO:2100002; material: ENVO:00002003... | reverse complement strand
GATTACTACGCGTCTCGTGGGCTCGGAGATGTGTATAAGAGACAGCCATCGTCCTTTTCGACAATATGGCCAGCCTTGAGTCACTCTGGTCGCTTTTACTGGACGCCGCTACCCGGCATACGCCCAGCCTCGAGCCGGAGCGGATGCCTCACAGCGGTACGCAGGTGTATGAGCTTCTGATGCATCACTCCGGTCTGCCCGCCGAGGACGGCCCGGTCAAGGACATGGACGACCTCATCCGCCGCATGACCGCCGGTATGGCCGTGCTTCTGCTGGACGGGTGCAAAAAGGGGCTTGTCTTCTCAGTTCAGGGGCTGAAATCGCGCTCGGTTGAAGAGCCCTCCGGGGAAGGAAACCTCCGTGGTTCCCGGGAGGGCTTTGCCGACCTGCTGCGGGTCAACCTGAGTTTACTGCGCCGCCTCATCCGCACCGATACCCTCGTGATGGAGACCGCACAGGCCGACTGTGCCATGAAGACTGAATACGCCATCTGCTACTGCAAAGACAAGGCCAGCAAGACGGCAGTGGCGCGGATACGCCGGACGCTCCAGGAGGCAAAGCCGGAGGGCCTGCTGGATTCCAGCTACTTTGTACCGTGGCTTTTCCCAGCCAGGTGGCGGCTGTTTGCCCCAGTGAGCTATACCGAGCGCCCGGCTTCCGCCGCCGCAAAGCTCTGTGAAGGGAAAATCATCATCCTTGTCAACGGCAGCCCCTCGGCGCTGGTGCTGCCGTCCCTTTTCTGCGAGAGCTTCGACTGTCTCGACGACTACGCCACCACGGCAGTTTTTTCGTCGTTCCTGCGTGTCCTGAAATATGGCTCATTTTATCTCAGCATCTTCCTGCCAGGCGTTTTTGTCTGTCTGGCGGTCTATCTGCCCGAGCTCATCCCACCGCAGTTATTATTCAAAATCGCGGCGGCAGAAAAGGCGACGCCTCTGCCGCTCTTTGCCGAGATGCTGCTGGTCATCATCTTGTTGGAGATCATCCGGGAGGCCGGGCTTCGGATGCCCCAGACGCTGGGCCACTCGGTGAGCCTTGTGGCAGCGCTCATCATCGGTGACGCCGCCATCGGGGCCGGATTGCTGAGCACGCCGGTCATCCTCGTAGCCAGCATCACAGCCATCTCAGTTTTTGTGACGCCATCGCTGTACGAACCGGCCACATTGCTGCGATTGGGCGTTACGCTGGCCGCCGGTCTGGCCGGTCCGGTAGGACTGGTGTGTGCGGCCTTGGGTGTGTTGGCCGCACTGACGTCCATCTCCGCGATGGGGGTGCCCTATCTTTCGGGCGCAGTCTTTTCGGGTGACGGCGTCGTCCGCCGCAACTATCGGGCGCTGTCCCGCCGCCCATTCACCATCTGGCAAAGGAGGGGTTCCTGAATGCAGCAAAAACAGACATTTTCGGCCCAGACGCTGACACTCAGCGTCGCGGCGGCAGAGCTGGGCCGCGCCATCTTCGGGGCAGGGCAGACCGGCTCCGTCCGTGCCGTCCTGCTGAGCAATGTGCTGGCGGCAGCGGCCTTCGTGCTCCTTGCAGCGCTTGCCTCGGTCAACGCCTCCCGTCTGAACCGCCCGGGCTTTGCAGGAAAGTGCATCTGTGCCGTCTTTCTGCTCTGGTATCTCTTCGAACTTGTCCGGACGGCTGCAATGCTCCAACAAGCCTGCTGGGAACAGTTTGCGTCTATGGCCTTCATCGGTCTGCTGCCGTTCTTTCTCTGGGCAGGGTGGAGCCTCGGCTGTGAGCTGTACGACCGGATGGCCTCCGTCCTCGGGTGGCTCGTAGTGCTGGGTATCGTGTTCTGTGTGCTGGGGCTGGCCGGACAGCTGCAATGGCAGGTGCTCGTGACAGGTGAGACGGCACATTCGTTTGTTCTTCCGGATGCCACTTTTTACCCGGAATATTTCTCCTTTCCGCTTCTCTGTATGAGTAAAAATAATGCGAAAATCAGTAAAAAGCCTATCGTATGGCTTCCAATCATCGCTGCCGTCATTTCCTCAGGTTATGCGCTGGGGCTGGCCCTTCTTTTCGGCGCACCGCAGGCTTACCCGGGCTATGAACTCCTGCGGGCGTGGAGCTTCGGCGGCATCTCCCGCTTTGATGCCGCGTTCCTGCTCCTCTGGCTGGCGGCGGCGATCTTCCGCTTCGGCTTTATCGTCCGTGCCGTCCGGCTGCTTTGTGAGCGCCTTGCCGAAGGGCCTGTAAATGCGGAGGCTGCACGATGACCCGCCGGGGTTGGCTGCGGCTGATGGCCGCAGGCGTCCTCGTCGTCTGGCTCTGCCTCTTTTTGCATTGGGACAACACCGAAAAAAGCATGATACGCGCCCTTCTCGTCGAGACGAACGGTGACAGCTGGACGGTGGGCCTGCTGTACCAGTTCCCGGTGGCTTCCGCCGATTCCTCCGAGGCTGAAGCCGCCATCCGCCTCTGTATTGGCCGAGGCCCCGAGCTTTCTTCTGCCATTTCTGCCGCTGAGGAAGCCCTGCCCCAGCGGGCGGACTGGCGGCTCTGCGAATATCTTCTGGCCGGACAGGATTCGGTACGGCAAACGCTGGCTGCCTGTGAAGAACTGTTTCTCCATCGACCCTACGGGCGGCTGGCGTCCCGCGTGTTTGGGAGAAGTTTTTCGGTAGAGATACTGAAAGAGCGGGCCGATGAAACAGACGTCCTGCCTGAAAATCTCCTGCAATGCATCAAAAACGCTGCCCCGGCCGCGCCCCGGCTCTATCAGCAGAGCAGCGGCTTCATCCTGCCTGTCGTGGAGCTGGAAGACGAGAATGCACATTACAGGCCCGAAGCCCTCGTTGTTACCCCTGAACAGACCGGCCAGCTGACCGAGTCCCAGACGGAAATGGCGCTCTTATTGCAGGGCAAAAGCTGGACGGATACAGGGGAGCATCGCTTTGCGCTGGAAGCCGGGCCGCTTCGCCTGCGCCGGACTTTCTGCGGCGTGGAGCGGGAAGGGGAGCGCTTTCTTCTCCGGGTGAACGCGCTCTCACGCAATAATGCCCTGCCCGCAGACGCCGAAGCAGAACTGGAAGCCCTCTGTGCGGACACCGTCCGCCGCTGCTGGACGCTGGGGCTGGACATTTCCGGACTCGGTGCGCATCAGGCACTGCGTGACGGTCACTTTGCGCTCACAACAAAAAACGTCTGCCCGGAAATTCGGGCAGACGTGAAGCTCATGAAATTTTAAGAAGCCGTTTCGAAGATCACGGTGATGGTGGTACCCTCGTCCACAACGCTGTCCAGCTTGATGCGGGCGTTGTGGATGCGGGCGATGTGTTTGACGATAGCCAGACCCAGACCGGTGCCGCCAGTGGCTTTGCTGCGGCTCTTGTCCACTCGGTAGAAGCGCTCGAACACGCTGGTCTGCGCCTCTTTCGGGATACCGATGCCGTTGTCCTTCACGGTCAGGGTGCAGTGACCGTCCCGGGTGCAGGCCGTGATGATCTGGACTTTTCCGCCAGGGCGGTTGTAGCGGATGGCGTTGTCGCAGAGGTTCTGGCACAGCTCATCCAGCAGGACGCGGCTGCCTGTCACAGGGGCGCTTTCGCCGAGGTAGGTCAGGGAGATATAGGAGTGCCTGGCGTTGACCTTCTGGCGCTCCACGCACTCGCGGGCCACATCCAACAGATCGACCGTTTCCATTGCAGGCGCAGCACCCGTCTCGCTCACATTGTCGAGGTGGGAGAGCTGCAGAATATCGTTGACCAGCTGTATCATCCGGCTGGCCTCTACATGGATCTTGCGGGCAAAACCCGGCGTATCCTCGGGTTTTGCAATGCCGGTCTCGATGAGCTCTGCATAACCGGAGATGCTGGTCAGAGGCGTTTTTAGCTCGTGGCTGACATTGGCCGTGAACTCCTGCCGCATTTTCTCGTTATTTTCCCGCAGCATCCGGTCGGAGTGGATACTCTCGGCAAAGGGGATAAGCTCCTTGTAGGGGACATTCTCCTGGATGTGGTCGAGATCATCGGTCATCTTGAGCACAGGCTGGACAAGGCTCTTGGTCAGAAGTCCGGCAATGATAGCGGCTGCGCCCATCATCAGGAAACAGCTCAGCACGATGGCAGGCAGAGCGGCGTCATAAATCGACCAGATAGTCTCAGAGTCCTGCGCCACCCGGAGGATGTCTCCGTTCGTCAGCAGCATGGCGTAATAATAAGTCTCATAGCCCAGCGTCTGGGAGTCGCGGCAGTCGCGGCCCACACCGCTCTTCATGGCCTGCTGTATCTCGGGGCGGCTCAGATGGTTCTCCATCGGCTGGTTGGTGGCCGACTCAAAAAGCACACTGCCGTCCGAGGCGATGAGAGTGATGCGCAGCGAGCCGTCCACATAAGTTTCCAGCTGGCTGGGGGCGTCCACCTGCGCACAGCCGGCAGCCACAAGGTCGGCTTCCCGCTCGAGGGCTGTCCAGGCCTGCTCCCGGAACGCCTTGTGGAACACAAAGATGCAGAGTGCAGCGGTACACACCAGCCCCGCAAATCCCATCAGAAACAGCAGATAACTTATTTTTTCTTCCATGCTGCGTGGTTTCATTGCTCGAGCTCCTCCTCGCTGTCCGTCAGCTTGTAGCCCACTTTCCGTACTGTGCAGATGTACTTTCCGGCGTCGCCCAGCTTTTTGCGCAGGGTGCGGATGTGCATATCCACGGTCCGGCTCTCCACCGAGATGTCAGTACCCCACACCACCTGCAAAATGGTCTCGCGGGTGACGACAAGGTTGGTGTTTTCCAGCAGCAGGCGGAGCAGGCTGTATTCTTTGTAAGTCAGCTCCACCGGTGCGCCGCTGACAGTGACGCTGTGGCGGGCATTGTCCAGCAGGATCTCCCGGAAGCTGTAGACGTTGGGCCGTGCCTCGGGCTCTGCCCGGCGGAGGGCTGCCCGCACCCGGCTCAGGAACTCCATGATGCCAAAGGGCTTGGTGATGTAGTCGTCTGCACCGCAGTCGAGGCCGCGCACGGTGTCCAGCTCGCTGGACTTGGCTGTTATCATGATGATGGGCAGACGCCGCAGGGAAGGGGCGGCGCGGAGCTTTTTCAGGATGGAGAAGCCGTCCTCACCGGGGAGCATCACGTCCAGGATGACCAGTTCCGGCGGCGTGGTGTGGACGGCCTGCCAGAACGGCTCCGAAGACTCGAAGCCCACGGCCTCGTAGCCGTTAGACTGTAATGCATACTGCTCTAATTCACGGATGGCTGAATCGTCTTCTACGATATAGATCATTCCTGTTTGTCCTCCGTTTCGGTGACGTTTTCGTCGGGGAAGAGATAGCGCTCACGGTAGCGGTTCAGGCGGCGCTGGAACTGCTCGCTCTCCTTGGTGGAGGCATGGCCGCTGCGCAGGTCGTTGAGGTAGGCGTGGGTGTCGAAGCTGTCCTGTGCCACCTCGATCTGGGCAACTGCCACGTTGCTGCAGTGGTCGCAGACGCGCTCGTAGTTGGTCAGCAGGTCTTCCAGCACGAAGCCATACTCGATGGAACAGCTGCCGGCCTGCAGGCGGGCGACGTGCCGTGCCTTGATGGCACGCACCAGCTCGTCCACGACGGTCTCCAGAGGTTCGACCTTGCTTGCCAGATGCAGGTCATCCTTGCGGAAGGCGTCAGTGGTGCGGTTCAGCACGTCCTGCACGGCGTCCTCAAGCACCTGCAGCTCTTCGCGGGCGTCGGTGGAAAAGTTGATCTCCTTGGTGTGCATCTCCTGTGCGGATTCCAGAAGGTTCACGGAATGGTCGCTGATGCGCTCGAAATCGCTGATGGTGTGGAGCAGGGTATTCACGCTCTGGCTGTCCGCATGGTTCAGCTCACGGCTGGACAGCTTGACCAGATAGGTGCCGAGAGCATCTTCGTACTGGTCAACTTTGCTCTCCTCATCCCGGACTTTCTGGGCCAGCGTATCATCCCAGGTGTGGGTCAGGCTCATGGCCTGCATGACGCCCACACGGGCCAGCTCGGCCATGTCAGCTGTAGCAGAGTGGGCGCGGGCCACGGCCACAGCCGGGGTGTTCAGCAGGCGCTCATCCAGCAGAGCAAAGCTCTCTTTTTCGGCGTCGTCGGGGATGGTGAGGATGGCCAGCTTTTCCAGACCGTTTGCGAAGGGGAGAAGGATGAGGGTGGCCGCGATGTTGAAGGCGGAGTGGACCACAGCAATGCCCCAGGCGGCGATGGTCTCGTTCACAAAATCAAAGTGGACCACGGCGTTCAGACCGTAGAAACCGGCCAGAAAGACCGTGACACCGATGATGTTGAAGTAGAGGTGGACCATGGCGGCACGGCGGGCATTCTTATTTGCGCCCACAGAAGAAATCAGCGCGGTGACACAGGTGCCGATATTCTGACCCATGATGATGGGGATAGCGCTGCCGTAGGTGGTGACGCCGGTAGCGCTCAGCGCCTGCAGGATGCCAACGCTGGCGCTGGAACTCTGGATGATGCCGGTGACCAGTGCGCCCACCAGAACGCCGAGGATGGGATTGGAGAAGCGGACGAAGAGGTTGGTGAACCATGCCTCACCCTGCAGGGGCTCGACGGCATTGGACATGGTAGTCATGCCGGTCATCAGGATGGCAAAGCCGATGAGGATAGTTCCGATGCCCTTTTTCTTCTCATTCTTGCCCATATAGAGCAGAATGCCGATGAAGGCGAGTATGGGGCTGAAGGAGGTGGGCTTGAGCATCTGGATCCAGATGCTGTCGCCCTGCAGGCCGGAAAGACTCAGCAGCCAGCTGGTGACAGTGGTACCCACATTGCTGCCCATAATGATGCCGATGGCCTGATGCAGCTCCATGATGCCGCTGTTGACGAAGCCGACCACCATGACGGTGGTAGCACTGGAACTCTGGATGATGGCGGTCACGCACAGACCGAGGAAGAAGCCCTTGAAGGGGTTGTCCGTCAGTTTGCTCAGGATCTTCTGCAGATGGCCGCCGGCCTGTTTCTCAAGGGCTTTGCCCATGATGTCCATGCCGAACAGGAACAGAGCCAGACCGCCCAGCAGAGAAAAGACATTGAATAGAGTCATGTTTTACTCCTCACTTGTTGAAGCTTGCGTTTATACATCGACAGCGGCCGTAGAGGACCCGTGCAGGATCATGTCTTAATTTTTTACACGACCTGCACTGGATTTCACCGGTCCTATCCCTGATTATGAGTATACGAGCGGAATGTAAAATCGGAAACCGGCGAAATGTAAAACTCATGTAAAGTAAACTCTATCCCTGCCTCCTATTATATGGTTTTGGCCCCCGGATGCAAGCGCTGGCGCAAAACCAGAAAAGATTCCTGAAAGAATTGTTGTTTTTGCCGCCCGTCTAGATTATAATATAAAGAAGGATAAACTGTGCTGCCTTTTGGTATGGCAGAGCACAGAGGATGCAGGAGGAAAAACGAATGGGGAATTTCGCCGTTTCGCTCAAGCGGCTGGTCGAGAAGGTCAGCCTCGAGGTTATCTATACGCCCTGCGATTTGGATAAGATCAGCGTCGAGATCGCAGAGGTCAACCGTCCCGGTCTGTTTCTGGCCGGTTACTACGATTATTTCGATAAGCTGCGCTTACAGATCATGGGCCTTGCGGAGATGAACTTTCTGGCCGGTCTTACGGCGGAAAAGCGCCGTGAGCGCCTTGACCAGCTGTTCCGCCAGCAGCCTCCGGCCGTCATCCTCTGCCGCAGCGAGGAATTGGAACCCTTCCCGGAGATGCAGGAGCTTGCAAAGCAGCACGGGGTAGCCCTGCTGCGCTCCAACGAGACGACCTGCACCATGATGGGCAGCCTCATCAGCATGCTGAACCTTGAACTGGCTCCCCGCATCACCCGCCACGGCGTGCTGGTGGAAGTTTACGGTGAAGGCATCCTCATTCTCGGCGACAGCGGCATCGGCAAGAGCGAGCTGGCCATTGAGCTGGTCAAGCGCGGGCACCGTCTGGTGGCCGACGATGCGGTAGAACTGCGCACGGTGTCCAACCGGCAGATCATGGGCACCGCTCCGGAAAATATCCGCCACTTCTGTCTCTTATACACATCTCCGAGCCCACGAGTGGCCCGCGTGTTCGGCGTGGGCGCGGTCAAGGTGAGTGAAAGCCTCGACCTCGTCGTCCAGCTGGAAGCATGGGACCCCACCAAAAACTATCAGCGCACCGGCTTGGAAAGCGAGTATTATGACATTCTGGGCGTCAACATCCCCAGCACCATCATCCCCGTTTCGCCCGGACGCAACCTCGCAGTCGTGCTGGAAACGGCGGCTATCAATAACCGCCAGAAGAAGATGGGTTATAACGCCGCCAAGGAGCTGCTCATCCGTCTGGGCCTGAACGACACGATGGACTGATTTTCTACCGATAGAGGAAGAACGAATGGAACGATTGAAACAGGCTTTGTCCGCTGCGGGCATTGCATACAAAGAAAATGAGCCGCTCAGCGCACACTGCACTTTCCGCATCGGCGGCCCGGCAGATGTCTTTATCCTGCCGGAAAATGAGGCGCAGCTCTGCGCCGCCATCAAGCTGGTGAAGGAAGCGAATATCAAATATTATCTACTGGGCAACGGCAGCAACATCCTGTTTGAGGATGCGGGCTACCGGGGAGCTGTCATCAATGTATCGGCCATGAAGAGCGCGATCGGTATTCTTGAAAACATCTGTTTCCCGGGCAAAGATCCGGCCCTGACTTACGATGCTGTCGTTGTCGGTGCGGACAAGATGCTCTCGTCGCTCTGCATGACGGCGCTGGAAAACAGCCTCACCGGTCTTGAGTTCGCCTACGGCATCCCGGGTACGGTGGGCGGAGCTGTCTACATGAACGCCGGAGCTTACGGCGGCGAGATGAAGGACGTGCTGGTCTCCGTGCGGTATCTGACCGCAGAAGGGGAGATCGTTGAGATACCGGCAGAACAGCTCGACCTCAGCTACCGCCACAGCATTTTCGAAGAAAACGGCGGCTGCATCCTCTCGGCAAAGCTCCACCTCGCAAGAGGCAATGCCGCCGACATCCGCGCCAGGATGGACGACCTGATGGCCCGCCGCAAAGACAAACAGCCCCTCGACAAGCCCAGCGCCGGCAGCACCTTCAAGCGGCCGGTGGGCGCATTTGCGGCAGCCCTCATCGACCAGTGCGGTCTGCGGGGCTACCGCCATGGCGGCGCAGCCGTCAGTGACAAGCACTGCGGCTTTGTGGTCAATCTGGGTGGAGCGACCTGTGCAGATGTGCTGGCTCTGTGCGATGAGGTGCGTGCCATCGTGAAAGAAAAGACCGGCTACGACCTCGAAAAAGAAATTCGTGTGGTGGAAGCATAAAAGAAAGAGGCGTGCAAAATGAATCTTCTCATTGTCAGCGGCCTTTCCGGTGCAGGCAAATCTGTCGCCATGAATGCACTGGAAGACATCGGCTTTTTCTGCATTGATAACATCCCGGCGGCACTGCTGCCCAGCATCACGGCGTTTTCGAAAGCGGGTGACAACCAGCTCAAGCGGGTGGCTCTCTGTATGGACATCCGCGGCTGCCGCACGCCGGAAGAAATCGAAGAAGCTCTTTCTCAGTTGGACGCGCAGAGAATAGAATATGAGATCTTGTTCCTTGATGCCCCGGACGATGTGCTGATGCGCCGCTACAGTGAGACGCGCCGCCGCCATCCGATGAGCATTTCCGACGGTCTTTCCACCCGGGAAGCCTTCCGCAGGGAGCGCGAGATCTTGCAGCCCCTCAAAGACCGGGCAGATTATACCATCAATACCGGCCTGCTCTCCACCTCGCAGAACAAAGAGCGCATCTGCGACCTGTTCAACCAGAACGGCGGCGCGAAGAGCGCCATGCGTCTGACAGTCATGTCCTTCGGCTTCAAGTTCGGCATCCCACCGGAGGCGGATCTTGTTTTGGATGTCCGCTGTCTGCCCAACCCTTTTTATGTCCCGGAACTGAAGCATAAAACAGGTCTTGATGAAGAGGTCGTCGATTTTGTCATGAGCCACCCGGAGGCGCAGGAGCTTTTGAAGCGCTATGAATCGTTTCTGGAATATGCTCTTCCGCTCTACGTCAAGGAAGGCAAAAGCCAGCTCACCATCGCAGTGGGCTGCACCGGCGGCAAGCATCGCTCCATCACATTTGCGCGGAAAATCGCGGAATACTGCGAAAAGCTTGGCTACAAGCCCGGCATCCAGCACCGCGATTCTGTCCGTTGAAAGGATAAACATATCATGAGTTTTGCATCCCAGGCAAGGGAGGAGATCGCCCGGCGCAGTCTGCAGAAGGACTGCTGCGTCCGCGCTGCTGCCTATGGAATTGCCTGCTTCGCCAAGTACTTCGACGCCAGCGGGCTGGTGCTGCAGACGGAGCAGGAGCTGACGACGCAGGTGGCTTCCCAGCTGTTTGCGCGCTGCGGCGTACAGGGCGACATCATCGAGAAGCAGCGTCCCAGCGGGGTGGTCTATGAGTTCAGCATCCGCGCGCCGGAGCAGGTGGCGCGGATGCACGAGCTTTTCGGCACCACCGGCACCGAGACGAGCCTGCAGATAGACCCCAGACTGATTCGCTGCCAGACGTGCGTCAGCGCGTACATCGGGGCAGCTTTTTTGTGCAGCGGCACGGTCACTGACCCGCAAAAGGAATATAACATCGAGTTTCTCACCAGCCGCACGAACCTTGCGCGCGACTTCGAAGCCCTGCTGGCGGAGCACGAGTTTGCACCCCACCGCACCCGCCGCAACGGCGTGAACCTTGTTTACGTCAAGAGCTGCGACAACGTGGAGCGCATCCTTTCCTTTATGGGAGCAGCGGAGGCATCGGCCCAGCTCAGCGCTCAGAAGGCTGTCAAGCAGATGCGCAACCAAATCAACCGCCACACAAACTGCGATACCGCAAACCTGGGCAAGACGGCCCGTGCCAACGCCCAGACACTCAAAGCCATCCGCTTTCTGGAAGAGCAGGGGGCGCTGAAAACGCTGCCCGAGGCGCTGCAGCAGGCAGCAGCCCGGCGGCTGGAATATCCTGATTTATCGCTGACGGCGCTCTGCGGAAGCTTTGACCCGCCCATGAGCAAATCGGGCCTTTCTCACCGGATGAAAAAGCTGGAAGCGCTGGCCGACGCCCTGCGTCAGCGGCTCGAAGAACACACTGAAACAGAGGAGGAAGGAGCATGAGCGATGTGACCGAAGGGAACCGTCAGGGGAGAGACTTCGTTCATCTCCACATCCATACCGAATACAGCCTGCTGGACGGTGCCTGCCGTATCGACCAGCTTATGGACCGCGTCAAGGAGTGTGGTCAGAGCGCCATCGCCATCACAGACCACGGCGTCATGTACGGCTGTGTCCAGTTCTATAACTGTCTCTTATACA
>ENA-OZGJ01000439-OZGJ01000439.1-human-gut-metagenome-genome-assembly--contig:-NODE-439-length-11611-cov-4.274836_pt1 | contig 11611 bp, 8 predicted proteins | sample MGYA00244654_ERZ653654 | MGnify/ENA primary metagenome ERZ653654 (study PRJEB26926, sample SAMN06164964) | human gut metagenome | biome: ENVO:00009003; feature: ENVO:2100002; material: ENVO:00002003... | reverse complement strand
GAGATTACTACGCGTCTCGTGGGCTCGGAGATGTGTATAAGAGACAGATGATGGAGGCCTTGTTGTTCTCAATCCTGATAGCCTTCACTGGGCACTCCCGGATGCATTTGTAGCAATCCTGGCAGTTTTCCGGTTCTGTATATACGGGCCTTAGCATTTGAATTCCTCTTCGAGTATCTTATGGAGCAATGACAGGTTCACCTCTTCATAGACCTGGTCGTCGATGCAGATGATGGGCCCCCTGTTGCACATGTTTTCGCACAACTGCCCCGTGAAAGTCACCTCCGCTTCCAGGCCTCTGTCGGCAAGGAACTGTTTGACGACCGCTATATTGGCATTGTTCCCGCGTGCGAAACAGGAGCTGCCGAGGCAAATACTGATGCGCCTTTTTCCCATGGTTTCCGGTTGGTTTTATGTGTTTTCCGAGCTATAAAAATAGTAATAGTTATCTACATAACGTCGAAAAATCACTAATAATTGCGGGAGCGGAAAGTCGGCCTACCCCCGTTGTTCGCCGAAAAGGGCCGTTGCAGGGCTCCCGGCGTTCATGGGCTATACCGGCTAAGAAATACCGCTATGGTCGCGCATAAATATGCTGTGTTTTTATTTGTGTGTTATATCTTCGTTTTTCCTGCCGCAAAAATACGCACTTTCCTTCCGTATATGCAAAAAAACTATCGGATTTAATCCTGTTAATGACACGGTTCTGTCGAATCCTATCGTTCGGAACAGGTAAGTAGTTGGTGTATAGCGCGATGTCGAATGGGAATAGAGCAACGTAAGAAAGCATTTTCCCGCTGGCGGCCGGTCGGGGAGAAAACGGAGGCGACGGAAGGGAGGTGGGCCGGGGGAGTTCGCCCGATTGGCTGCATACAGGTCGACGGATTTGTATTCGGTGCAACTACCGGTTGCAGCGCAGCCGCGACCGCGCAAGGTCGCTTCCTCATGAGAAAAAAGTAAACAGGCCCGCTGGAATTCAGCGGGCCTGTCGTTGGTGCCCAGGACAGGACTCGAACCTGCACACTATCACTAGCACTAGTACCTGAAACTAGCGTGTCTACCAATTCCACCACCTGGGCATGGCTGGTAGGCTGTCCGGGTTTTCGTTCGCCCGAACGGAGTGCAAATATAAGGAAAAATCGGAATCGAGCGAATTTTTCGGAAATATTTTTATTCCAATCTTTCGCTCGGATGGTTTTCGCGGGTGCTACGGTGGTCTGCTGCGCTGCGGCAGACGGGAAGGAGACGGATTTCGGGTGTGGACGAGGCTGGCGGAAAGGGTGGCGGGGAGCGGTCGGTGTATTTCCTGTCGCTGCCGGGCCGTTCGCTGTCCTGCTGCGGGTTGGGCATGAGGAACCGCAGAAGGAGCAGGCGGAGCATTTGGGAGGAACTGGAAAGAGCAAGGTGTCGGGTGGCGGTGGAAGAGGCCGGTAGCGGTCGGGGTGACCGGAACGGTTTGCGGCTGTTCCGTTTCAGACAGGTACATGACGGATACGAACAGGGAGAGCTTGGTTGGTGCTTCGCACGCTACGGCCCTATATGGGAGGGTATACGGAAGGTATAAAAAAAAGGAAACCCGGTCGGGGCAGAGCCCTCGGACCGTATTTCCTTCACTAACCTAAAACTACTAACCTAAAATGAACCTTAAAACTTCACTGCAAAGATAAGGTGAAAAAACATGCCGTGCAAGTTTTTATTAAAAAAATTTTCGAATTTTTTGATATTTTTTAATAAATCGCATACATTCCGTTATCTAATAACATGTAAACATGCAAGATAGCCGGGTACCGCCGATCCCGGGTGATCGAAAATATTTTTTCATATTCTGCGCAGTATTCCCCTCCGGCGCACATTTATATAAAACGGAACACGATAAAAATGGAGTGCACATACCCTGAGCGGGGATAAATCACTACCTTTGTACGATGGACAAGAAGCTACGCGTTACCCTGAACGTGAGAATACAGCATCCCGGCAGCGGGATGCCGCGGCAGGAATTTTGCGGCCAGTTGCGTACGGCCGCAGCGACAACGACGCCTAAAACCCTAATTTACCAATGACGGTATCACTGATCATCTCCACCTACAACTGGCCGCGGGCCCTCTACCTGTGCCTGGACAGCGTAATGCAACAAACGGCCATGCCCACGGAAATCCTGATCGCCGACGACGGCTCGGGTATCAGCACCCGCGATGTCGTCCGCCATTTCGAGGCGGTGTCGCCCGTCCCCATCCGGCATATCTGGCACGAGGACAAGGGGTTCCGCCTTGCCATGATCCGCAACAAAGCCATCGCGGCGAGCCGCTGCGAATACATCATACAGATCGACGGCGACCTGATCCTGCAACGCAACTTCATCCAGGATCACATGATCTTCGCACAACGGGGCTGCTACGTCACCGGGTCGCGGGGCATCATCACCGAAATGCTCACCCGCAAGGTGCTCAGCGGGGAGATCACCTCGCTCACGCCGCTGATGCGGGGCGTACGCAACAGCAACAACGTCATCCGCATCCCGCTCATGGCATTCCTCTACCGGACGCTGGGCCCCACCCGCTTCGTCAAAGGCTGCAACATGGCCTTCTGGCGCAACGACCTGATCCGCGTCAACGGTTACGACGAATCGTTCTGCGGCTGGGGACGCGAAGATTCCGAACTGGCGATCCGCCTCGACAACAGCGGCGTGCGCCAGCGGTGCATGAAGTTTCGCGGCGTGGTCTTCCACCTCCACCATGGCAAATGCGAGCGCAACAGCCTCTCGGCCAACGAGGAACGTTACCAGCAAACCATCCGTGAACACCGCACCCGCTGCGAAACCGGGCTTGCACGCCACTTGGCAACAACGGAACAGACCCGCGTCCCCGAAACCGAGGTAAAAATCGCCGTTCCCGCCGGCACGGGCCATTGATCCCGGGACAGAAACATCCGGCCCTGGAAACGGCATCCATAAACGTCAGTGCCGCCCCGGTCGGGGCGGCACTGACGTTTTCTATCGGCGGCGGAATTTTTCCAGCAGGGGATAATAATGCAACTGCCGGCGCAGTTTCCATTTGCGCACCAGGTTCAGGGGCTTGCGTTTCAGCCCCGCATGCCCCCGCACGATATAATCGTCCACGGCATCGAGCACCCGCGCCGAACAGCGGCAGTCGCGGTGCGGTTCGTGGTGCATGGTGTAGCTGCGGATCTCCCCCATCAACCCCTCCGGCCGCGTCAAGGCACGCTCGATGGCCGGGCCGACGGCCTCCGGCGTATCGACGTCGATCAGATGAGGCCCCGGATGCGAATTGCGGAACGTCACGACCGGCTTGTCGAGGAACATGAATTCGAGGATGATCGACGAGCTGTCGCACAACATCACGTCGGCCTGCTGCAGAAGCGGCATCTTGTCGGAACCCTCATAAAATATGACGTTCTCGTTCTCCTCCGCAATACGTTTATAGCCGGCTATGATCCCGGGGTCGGTCAGCTTGGGATGGAACGTGATGACCCAGTCCCACGGATGGGTTTTGGCCAGACGGTCGATCTCCGCCATCAGATGGGGCGCCGAACAGACATTGCGCGTGAAGGTCGGGGGGTAAAGAATCACTGGATGGTCATTCTGCGGTTTGCGCTGCACTTCGGGCGAGAAATAGGTGTCGGCTTTGGGCCAGCCGGTCTCGTAGACCCGGAAGAAGCCGTATTTCTTTTCCAGTTCCTTGAAATAAGGCGTGCTGCTCGGCCCCTGCGTACAATAGATGTCGAACCATCCACGCACCGTGAAGTGGTCGTCGACGGCCTCGATCCGCTTCTGAATCGCATAGCCGTGGAAAAGCGCCACCTTCACGCCCGGGATAAAATCGGGGATATAATTGCCCGGTGCAAAAACCGCGACCGGGTTATAAGCGACCGCCTCCCGGATTGTCCCCAACCGCACCTCGCCCTCTTCGAGCACGACGGGACACCCCTCTTCGATAAACCAGGCCGCCTCGCCTCCGCGGCGGCGGATTTCATGTTCCAAAGGCCTCAGGATCGAATAGGCATAAGGCAAAGTAACGTACAACAGGTATCTTTTCATCGTTCCAGGTTTAGGTTACAACATTCAGCGGTTCAGTGCGCCAGCCGCCGCTTCAGGCTCTTTCCCCAGCGCATCAGGGTCGAGACGGCGAGCACCCCGGGGCGCATCCACCGCCGCCTGTCCATCCTCAGCAGCAACCGGTCGCAACGGCTGAAGAACCCTCCCAACTCCGCGCGGTAGCGTCCGGCCTCCGCATTGATCCCGCGGGCAAACTCCGTACCGCCGGCCCACGGGTTGTGGCTCTTGCGCAGGTAGACCAGATACCAGCGCATTTTGTTGAGCAGCAGGTAGAACTCCAGCCGGTCGCCGAGGATATCCCGGTGCCGCACCAGCTCGGCACGCACCGCCTCGCTGAATTTAACGCAGTAGCCGATATCTAGCGGCGAACGGTTGGCCGACCCGCCGCGCTGCACATACCCGTAGCCCACGTAGTCGATAAACCGGACGCGCGGCTGCTGGCAGCCGATCTGGATGTTGAGCAGGCTGTCTTCCCCCAGCCGCAGCGGATAATGGCGCAGCTCCTTTTCGAACAACGCCCGGCGATAGAGCCGCCCCCACACGGTCACGGAAATGGCATGGTAGAGCGACGCAACGAGGAAATCCAGCCCTTGCATGTCCGATGTGCGCATCTCGCGCCTGGGCGCTTCGTAGGTCTTGCAGATACGTTTGTAATCGCAGCATACGATATCGTACCCACCGTTTTCCCCGATGGCCGCCACCAGTTTCTCCAGCATGCGGGAGTCCCAGACGTCGTCGCCGTCGAGAAAACAGATGTAGTCGCCCTGCGCATGGCGGATACCCGTCTCACGGGCCCTGGCAGTTCCCTGGTTGACAGTCCTTACGACGACGATGCGCGCGTCGCGCTCCGCGTGGCGGCGTGCCACGGCCTGCGAACCGTCCGTCGACCCGTCATCGACGACGATAGCCTCGAAATCCCCGTACGTTTGCCGTCCGACCGAATCGAGGCAGGTATCGAGATAGTTTTCCAGGTTGTAAACCGGAATAATGACCGATACCGCGGGCTTTGATTTTCCCCTTTCCTCCATCTATGCAATCCAATTTATCGCTTTCACGATCCGGCTGCCGGCTCCGTCGTAAAAATCCATGTTTCTGTATAATATCCCTTTATCGTGCCAGACGCCGCCGCAAACTGGTACGCCAGCGCAATCCTGTCGTCAGCATGACGACGACCGGGCGCATGACCCGGTAACGGTCGAGATCCAGCAAAAGCATCCGTGCCCGCGAATAGCGCGCCCTGAGCTCGTCCCGGTAACGGCCGGCCGATTCGCGCAGGTCGCAGACAAACGGCCGGTTCCCGACCCACGGGCTGCGGCTTTTGCAGACATAGACCGAATACCAGCGCACCTTATTCAGCAGCGCATAAAATTCGGCCTGCCCCCGAAGCGATTCGCCGTGCCGTTGTAACTCCCGTTCCACAATACTACAAAATAAGCAGCAGTAATCAAAATCGAAACTTCGGTGATTGGACGACGACGGCCGCTGTACGTAATCATATCCCACGTAATCGATGAAATGAACGCGGGGAAGGCGGCAGGCGATCTGGATGTTGATCATCGTATCCTGCCCCAGCCGCAACGGATGGTGGTTCAGTCCGTTATCGAAAAGTTCCCGCCGATAGAGTTTGCCCCAGAGGGTCACCCAGATCGAATGGCGAAGCGTCGCCTCGAGGAACTCGAGCCCTTCCATATCCTCCGTCCGGGATTCACGGTAGATCGCCTGGTAGGTCTTGCAGACCCGCTTGAAATTACAGCATACGATATCGTACCCGCCATTCTGCCCGATCGAGGCGGTCATCTCCTCCAACATGCGCGGCTCCCAAAAATCGTCGCCGTCGAGGAAAGCGATGTATTTTCCCTGCGCCCGGGCAATACCCGTCTCGCGGGCACGCGCAACGCCCCGGTTCGGGGTGCTCACCACGATGATCCGCGGATCGCGCTCAGCATAGCGACGCAGAAGCCCGGGCGTACCATCCGTGGAACCGTCGTCCACGACGATGGCCTCGAAATTCCCGAGTGTCTGCGCCAAAACCGATTGCAGGCACGTATCGAGATACCCTTCCAGATTGTAAGCGGGGATGATTACAGAGACCTCGGGAGAGGGTAACTTGCTTAAAGATTCGTTCATTTATTTTATGTAGTTTGTTACTGCTTCTGCGATACGTTCGCCGTCCAGGGCGGCAGAGATGATGCCCCCGGCGTAACCGGCACCTTCACCTGCGGGGAAGAGCCCCGCGGTTTGGGGATGCATGAGCGTCACGGGGTCGCGCGGAACCCGGACGGGCGACGAGGTGCGCGACTCGACGCCCACCACGATGGCTTCGTTCGTCACAAATCCCCGCATCCGCCGCCCGAAGGTGGCGATCCCCCGGCGCAGCCCCTCGCCGATAAACGAGGGCATCCACTCGTCGAGCCGCGAAGGGATAATACCGGGGATATAGGAGGTCTTGGGCAAGACCGCGCTGGGGCGTCCGGCTACGAAATCGGCGACGCGCTGCGCCGGGGCGACCTGATGCTCGCCGCCGTGCTGCCGGGCCAGCTCTTCGAACTGCTGCTGGAACTTCAACCCGGCAAGCTCGCCCCATTCCGCACGCAGGTGCCCGAAATCCGCGGGCCGCACTTCGGTCACCATGCCCGAATTGGCATAGGGTGACGTGCGGCCGCTGGGCGACATGCCGTTGACCACCGACTGCGCGGCATCGGTCATGGCCGGAACGATGAACCCGCCGGGGCACATGCAAAACGAGTAGACCCCGCGGCCGGCCTCCTGGCTCACCAGCGAATAAGCCGCCGCCGGAAGGTATTCGCCCCGCGTCGGGCAGTGGTACTGGATCGAGTCGATCAACGCCTGCGGATGCTCGATACGCACGCCCATGGCAAAGGCCTTCGCCTCGACGCGCACGCCCCTGCGGTAAAGCAGCTCATAAATATCGCGTGCCGAATGTCCCGTGGCCAAAACCACGGCCGCCCCTTCGACAAACGTGTCGCCGCACCGCACGCCCCGGATACGGCCGTTGCGGATTTCAAGATCCGTAACGCGGCTGCCGAACACGAACTGGCCGCCCGAGCCAAGGATCGTCTGCCGGATATTCTGCATGATGCGCGGCAACTTGTCGGTTCCGATATGCGGATGGGCTTCATAGAGGATTTCGGGCGTGGCGCCATGGAACACCAGCGTCTGCAACGCCTTGTTATAATCACCGCGCTTCTTGCTGCGTGTGAAGAGTTTGCCGTCCGAGAAAGTCCCCGCACCGCCCTCGCCGAAAGCGTAGTTCGAATCGGGATCGACCGCCCCGTTGCGGTTGATCCGCGCAATGTCGACCTTGCGCGCTGAAACGTCGCGCCCCCGCTCCAGGATAACGGGCTTCAGCCCCAGCTCGATCAGCCGCAGCGCCGCGAAAAGCCCTGCCGGGCCCGACCCCACGACTACGACCTCGGTATGTCCCGACACATCAGGATAATCGAAATGCACGGGTGCGGGCTGCGGCTCCCGGTCGACATAGACCTCCAGCGTCAGGTTGACCTTCGGTTGCCGCTGCCGAGCGTCGATCGAGCGTTTGACGACCCTCACCAAGGCAATATCGTGCTCCGGCACACCCAGACGCCGCGCGGCAAGCGAAGTGTAATACTTCGCGTCGGCAGCCTGGCGGGGCGTTAAAACGAGTGCGACATTCTGCGGCATAAGCGGATAAATTGCCTACAAAAGTAAATAAAAAAGGCTTATAATCACCCGCTCCGGATTGTGAATTGTGAATTTTTATATACCTTTGCACATAGCGAGCGGATATGGTGTAATTGGTAGCCACGTCAGACTTAGGATCTGATGCCTTACCGGCGTGGGGGTTCGAGTCCCTTTATCCGCACAAAGGAGCCTTTTTCGAGGCTCCTTTTTTGTTGCCCGTTCGGCGCAAAAAGGAGAAAATCGACTGTATATCATCGTTTTGCAAAGGTTCGCCCGAAAGCCTCCGGCGGAAACGGAAAACATTCCGCAGCAAACCTTCAGGTGGCAAAAAGGTGGGCAGAGCCCAAAATCAGCCTTCGAAAAGAGAACTGCCACCTTCTTAGCGCATAATGCGTTGTTTTGCAACGTTTTACCCAACAATAAAGTTTTCTTGCAGACGTTTTACTAACTCTTAAAACCGTCACGAACATGAGACAGGAAACTTTTACCATCCTTTTCCTGATGCGGAAAGGAAGAACGAAAAAGAACGGATTGGCGTCGATTTACGCCCGTATCACCACGGGTAGCCTGCGGCAGGAGTTCTATTTTCATTGCGAGGGCAAACCCGAATTGTGGAACCAGAAAAAGGAGCGGATGATGGGTACAAGCCGCCTCGCACTGAAAGTCAATGAAATGCTCGACGAATTCCGCGTACAGATTTTAGACATCCGCTCCAAACTGCTGGCTGAAGGTTTTGCCGCCAATGCCGCACAGATCAGACAACGTTACCTCAATCCATTGAACAATACGATGATGCTCATTGCGGGCCTTACCGACTATGTGAAGCGGCGGCAGGCCGAAGTGGGCGTGCGCATCACGCAGCGCACGGCAGACAAATACGAACGGCTATTGCGCTATCTGAAGCAATACCTCGCCAAACGCGGCAAGGAAGAGGATATACCCGTCGAGCGGATGAATTACGAATTTCTGGACGGCTTCAACCTCTTCCTGCAAACCGCCCACCGCTGTCGCCACAACGGGGCGGTCGCCGTCATGGACTGTCTGCGCAACTTCACGCTCTACTGCCTGCGCAACGAGTGGATCACGAAAAATCCGTTCCGCTACTATAAACTCAAAGAGGACGAGGTGCAGGCCAAAGAGCACCTCACGGCGCATGAACTGGAACTGCTGACCCGCAAGGCGCTCGACCATCGGCTTGCCCGTATCCGCGACGTCTTCGTCTTCTGTTGTCTGACGGGGCTGGCATTTGCCGACGCCGACCAGTTGCGACGCGAGCATATCTCGCAGGACGACGAAGGCCGCTGGTGGATTCACAAGCCCCGCGAAAAAACATCCGTGATGAGCCGCATCCCACTACTCCCCATACCGCTCGAAATCCTGCGCCGCTACGAGCATGACGAAGTATGCGTCGCACGCTCACGGGTGCTCCCTACGCCGAGCAACCAGAAGATGAATGCCTACATGAAGGAGATCTCGGCCGTGTGCGGCATTGACAAGGTACTGACCACCCATTGCGCCCGCCACACCTTCGCCTGTATGGCCGTCGAGTACGGGATGCCGATCGACGTACTGGCCAAGATTCTCGGCCACTCGAACACTAACATGACGCGCCATTACGCCAAATTTTCCGAGACGGTCATCGGCCGCGAGATGGAGGCATTCGGACAAAAGCTAGCATCGGTCAACAGCTAATCTAAAAAACGATTATATATTAAATAGGGCTATAACCGAACTATAACCCTATTTAATATATAATCCGTAATTATTAGCAAAGTCCATTTTTGGCAAACAACCCAAAAATATATCTGTTATTTATTGCACGATGCCGTTCGCGTCTTCACGAACACATCGTACGGCAAGCGCGAAACTACGGGCATAAGGCCCTTCATAAATGAACTCCGGCCTGTAACCCGTGCTGTTGTAACCGGTAATCGTCAGGTCGTCGGAATTGCAAGAGGTTCCCACAGAGGTTTCCTGCACAAAATCCAGCGATGCGCTCCACACCGTAGCAGCATAACTCAGCGTATAGAGTCCCGAAGCTCCTTCCGTGTACCCCAAAATGCCGATCTGTTTTCCAGAAGCATCCATCTTCGAGAAACGTGATCCGGCATAGGGATACCATGCCCTTTTTGACCGTTGCGAATCGATGTAAAGCCACACGCCTTCCGATGTATACGATTCTACATCCTCCTGTGTGAAATTTAGGGGGATGATCTCCGGCACACGGTAACCTGCCGGACAAGGGTCGAAAGCACTTTTGGAGAGTAGGACGGTTTTGGCGCCCACGGTTTCCTGTTCGAATTCGGTTCCCCAAAGGCGGTCATTCCGGTGTCCGGGAACATCGCTGCGAAGCCATGTCTGATTGGGACTCGAAGCGTCTTTCCGGTCGGCATAGGAGATGTAGATTTCCGGATGCGAAAGCGTGAACTCCACAGTGCCGTTGTATAGATAGTCGCCGGATTGCCGCCCGATCTGAGCATTCCATACCGGATCGATGGTGTAACCTTCACAACTGGGCCAAGAGTGCATATCCAGCGTGTTGCCTTCAGGCCCGTATACCGTCGTACTGTTCGAAAACGGGTCTTTGCGTCCCCATTGATACAGGCAGGAACGAGCCCTGTTTCCGGATCCCGTCGGGTCATTCGCCCCCAGATTGCGGTCCATCATCCGAAACAGGAGCCTCTGATCTCCATTCATACGTTCGTAGTCTTGGTCCTTGGCGAAGAGTTCATCGGTCACGATCCAGATGTGCCAGCTCCATTTCACGAGCCCCGTTACCGGATCGATGTATCCGACGACAGCATTACCACCCGTCCGGGCCGCTGTTTTGTCGACCGTGAATACGATATAGTCGGTCGTATTCAGTAATAAGTCGTCCCAATAAGTCGTACCCGATTGTACGGGGGATTTAGCCGGGAAATAGAAAAGTCCGTCGGGTTGCGCCTCCAGCATGGAGGGGGTAATCACATAACAGTTGGCAAGGTTTGCATCGCTACCGTTCGTCAGGTCGTAACCACTTGGGGCTTCGGTCTGACGGTTGGTGTGGAGGAGCAGTTTCGGAGTGTCCTGCCAGATCAGGGCGTTGTCCGCAACATATTCAAAAACTTTCTCCTCTCCTCCGGCCCGAAATGTCACGAACTGTGCCCTCGAAGCTGCAAACGGCTTCGATGTCAAAGTTCCCATATATCGATTGCGGGTGTCGATGAACGTGAGCCGGCAACCTTTTGCAAACTGCTGCGGAGGCAGGGCGATGTAGAATTCGGTAAACTCGCTTTGCGAAAGCAGTATGCCATTGGTTTCATCGGCCGGGTGTTCGGAGTCGGTCAGGTCGAGTGCCACGGCGGAATAGGTCTGTTCCGAGGGGTCAATGCTCAGAACCGGATCGCCAGTGCGTATATTCAGCGAAGCATCGTCCGCCGCAGCAACGGCGACCTGTATACGCTCTCCGGCAAGGACTTCGCCATCGTTACCCTGCAAGATGACGGATTTGAGGTATACATTCCCGGAAACATCCGCAGATGCCCGTATTCGCACCCGGATATAGGCGCACATCTGCCTAAAGGCGAGATTCTGTCCGCCAGCAGACGCATAAGCCAGCATGGGGAAAAAGTCCGGTCGGATACCAATCTGATTTTCACCGTATCCGGGCGAAAAATATCGCTGCAGGAAATTCATCTTTCCGACAAGGCTGTTTCCCTCGCGTCCCAACAGTTCGCTATAAGGATAGAAAGCAAGATAGGTAACTGCGTCCGGCAGCGTTTCGCCTTCGAACACAGCTTCGGTTCCATCGAGTTCCTTGACAGTAAACAAGGCAGCCTGAGCCTCATCCCCTGCGAATACACCGATTCTGTCCGTGGG
>ENA-OZGJ01000434-OZGJ01000434.1-human-gut-metagenome-genome-assembly--contig:-NODE-434-length-11645-cov-5.466523_pt1 | contig 11645 bp, 9 predicted proteins | sample MGYA00244654_ERZ653654 | MGnify/ENA primary metagenome ERZ653654 (study PRJEB26926, sample SAMN06164964) | human gut metagenome | biome: ENVO:00009003; feature: ENVO:2100002; material: ENVO:00002003... | reverse complement strand
GAGCCTTATCGTCGGCAGCGTCAGATGTGTATAAGAGACAGCAGCAATACTTGCAACAGCGTATGCAATAATCAAAAAAAGAAATCAGGGCAGAAGCATTAAACGCTCCGTTGCGGTAAATCTCGCAACCTTCGCTGTACTTACTGTTCTTATTGCCGCTCTTTCGGTAAGCGTTTTCGCTGCAGACGATAATACCGCTTCAGCTGCCGACGCCTCTGCTGCAACCACAGCTACCGAGACTGTTGATAATTCAAAGGGTATGGGACTCTTGGCTGCAGGCCTTGTAACAGGTCTCGCAGGTATCGGCGGCGGTATTGCCGTTGCCGCAGGTGCACCCGCAGCAATAGCCGCTACCGCAGAGGACCCCAAGTCATTCGGTAAGTCAATTATATTCGTTGCACTCGGTGAGTCCATAGCACTTTACGGTGTTGTTATTTCAATTCTTATTCTCCAGAAGGTCTAAAACGATTTGTGGCGGCACCGTGCTTTCAAAGGCCGCCTTATGACCGAAAAAAGACAGACTGTGAGCTGTTTTGGTTGCCGAAGGGCACATTGGGGGCTCCCCAAAAAGATTACGGATACAAAGGGTAATTGTTATGAAATTCTTCTTGATAAGCGATAATACCGACGCTATGATCGGTATGCGTCTTGCCGGAATTGAAGCAAAGCGGGTGACTTCGCGCGATGAAGCCGAAAAGGCTTTCAAAAAGGCTTTGTCTGCGGAAGACATCGGCATACTGCTTATAACCGCAGGAGTTGCCGAGCTTTGCCCCGAAACGGTAAAAAAACTAAAGCAGGGCAACAGGCCGCTGCTTGTCACAATTCCCGACGGCGACGGAAACGGCAGAAATCGTGATTCCATTACCGAATATATCCGCGACGCCATCGGTATAAAGATTTAAAGAACAGTGAGGTGAGATCATGGAAGAAATCAACAGCAAAAAGACAGAGGCGTTCTTAACTGCCATAAAGACTCTTGCAGACGAAGAGTGCAAAAGTATTGACGAAGAAACGGATCGCTTGCGTGTTGAGCGTTTGCGCGCTCTTCAAAAAGAGGCCGAGGATCGTTATAAGTCATATACCGAATACGAAACCGCTCGTATAAAGGCGGACTGTAACAGCGCCGTCTCCGAATGTGAAGAAAGGTCAAGAAAAGAGCTTACCGATCTTCGCGCAGAGCTTTGCAAAAAGGTGTTTGACGCGGCAGGTGAAAAAATTAACGAGTATACAAAAACCGATTCTTACCGCGAAAAGCTTGTTTCATCGGCAAAAGAGATTGCCGAGGCTTTTGACGGCGGGGATGTTGAGCTGTTTTTACGCAAAGAGGATCTCGTGTTTTCCGACGATCTCAAGGCGATATTTAAAAACGGTTGTGTCGTAACCGAAAGCGACGACATAGTTTACGGCGGTTTGAGAGCTGCGGACAGAAAAACGCACTGCCTTGCCGACGATACTCTTGATACAAAACTCAAAGAGCAAAAAGAATGGTTCCTTGAACATTCGGGACTTTCCATCGAGGAGTGATATATTTGTCAGAGAATGTAATATTCGGTATCAACGGCCCTGTCGTTACCATAAAAGGCGAGACTGATTTGAGCATGATGGAAATGGTCTACGTCGGCAAAGAAAAGCTGATAGGCGAGGTAATAGGCCTTGATAAAAAGATGACCACCATTCAGGTATATGAGGAGACTACGGGCCTCAAGCCCGGTGAACCGGTATACTCAACGGGTCTTCCCATGAGCGTTACCTTAGGCCCCGGAATTATCGGCAACATATTCGACGGTATTGAAAGGCCGCTCCCCGCAATCGAAAAGAAGTTCGGCGCTTTTATAGGCAAGGGCGCTCAATTCTCTCCGCTTGACACCGAAAAGAAATATAAAGTAACCTTAAAGGTTAAAGTCGGCGACACACTTTCCGGCGGCGATATTTACGCCGAGTGCCCGGAAACGCCGGTAATAACACATAAAATAATGTTGAGTCCTCTGCTTTCGGGTACCGTTACCGAGGTAATGCCCGACGGCGAATACACCGTAAACGATACGGTTGCAAAAATCAAGGACAAAAAGGGTAACGAAACGGAGCTTACGCTTTTACAGAAGTGGCCCATACGAAATCCGAGACCGATTAAAAAGAGACTCCCCGCCACTAAACCGCTTGTTACGGGTCAGCGTGTAATCGACACGGTCTTCCCGGTAGCAAAGGGCGGTGCGGCGGCAATCCCCGGAGGATTCGGTACAGGTAAAACAATGACTCAGCATCAGCTTGCTAAATGGTGCGATGCCGATATCATAATTTATGTCGGCTGCGGCGAGCGCGGTAACGAGATGACTCAGGTTCTTACCGAGTTTTCGGATATTACCGACCCCAAGACGGGCAGACCGCTTCTTGACAGAACAATGCTTATAGCAAATACCTCTAACATGCCCGTTGCGGCACGTGAGGCTTCAATTTACACAGGCATTACAATAGCTGAGTATTACCGCGATATGGGCTATGATACGGCTCTTATGGCAGACTCGACATCACGTTGGGCTGAGGCGCTCAGAGAAATTTCCGGACGACTTGAGGAAATGCCCGCCGACGAAGGCTTCCCGGCATATCTTCCGTCGAGACTTTCCGAATTCTATGAGCGTTCTGGTTATACCGAAAACCTCAACGGCACTGAGGGCTCAATAACGCTTATCGGCGCGGTATCGCCTCAGGGCTCCGACTTCTCCGAGCCTGTAACTCAGAATACAAAGCGTTTTACAAGATGCTTCTGGGCTCTTGATAAATCGCTCGCTTATGCGAGACACTATCCGGCAATAAACTGGACCCTCTCTTACAGCGAGTACACGGGTGACCTTGCTAACTGGTACAGAGACAACGTTTCACCCGACTTTATGAAGTACCGCGAAGAGCTTTGCTCGCTTTTACTTGAGGAAAACTCACTTATGGAGATAGTAAAGCTGATAGGTGCGGACGTGCTTCCCGACGATCAGAAGCTTGTAATTGAAATTGCAAGAGTAATCAGAGTCGGATTCCTTCAACAAAACGCATTCCATGCCGACGACACCTTCGTTCCGCTTGAGAAGCAGTTTAAGATGATGCACGTTATACTGCATTTGTACCACAGGGCAAAGGAAGTAGTCGCAAGGCAGATTCCTCTTTCAAAGATAACGGCTACCGGGTTGTTTGATAAATTTACAAAAATGAAATACGATGTGCCGAACAGCAACATAGAAATGCTCGACGATTACATCAAAGAAACCGACGCCGTTATGGACGGAATACTGAAGTAAGGTAGGTGAGCACAATGATAATTCAACATTTAAGACTTGATGCTATCAACGGCTCACTTGTTGAGCTTGACGGTGTAAAGGACGCTTCGTTTGACGAGATAGTTAATTTTAAGCTTGATGACGGCACACAGCGCACCGGAAGAATAGTTAAGATAGACGGTGAGCATATCACGGTACAGGTGTTTGAGGGTACAAGAGGTATTTCTCTTCAGAACGCCTCCACAAGCCTTACCGGAAAGCCCATGGAAATATCGCTTTCGCCCGAAATTCTCGGCAGAGTATTCGACGGACTCGGCAGACCCATAGACGGTCTCGGCGAGGTCTATCCCGAAGAGAAACGCGATGTTAACGGTGCTCCGATAAACCCCGTATCACGTGAATATCCACGTAACTTTATTCAGACGGGTATTTCGTCGATAGACGCTCTCGCAACGCTTATACGCGGTCAGAAATTGCCTATATTCTCAGGCTCCGGTATGAAGCATAACGAGCTCGCCGTTCAGATAGTGCGTCAGTCCACAATTTCCGATACTGAGGACTTCGCAATAGTTTTTGCGGCAATGGGCGTTAAAAACGACGTTGCAAATTACTTCCGCACTTCATTTGAAGAGGCGAATGTAATGAACAGGGTTGTTATGTTCTTAAACCTTTCAAACGACCCTATAATCGAGAGAATTATGACTCCGCGCTGCGCTCTTACCGCGGCGGAATATCTCGCATTTACTCTTCATAAGCACATACTTGTAATTTTGACCGATATGACGTCATATGCCGAGGCTCTTCGTGAATTCAGCTCGTCAAAGGGCGAGATTCCGAGCCGTAAAGGCTTCCCCGGCTACCTTTATTCGGACCTTGCATCGCTTTATGAGCGTGCCGGTATGATAGAGGGCGTTGAGGGCTCCGTTACGCAGATACCGATTCTTACAATGCCCAACGACGATATTACGCACCCCATTCCCGACCTTACGGGTTATATTACCGAGGGTCAGATAGTTCTTGACCGTGACCTTGATTATAAAGGCATTTATCCGCCGGTCAACGTACTTTCGTCTCTGTCGCGTCTTATGAAGGACGGTATCGGCGAGGGCTTTACAAGAGAGGACCATTCGGCACTTTCAAACCAGCTCCTTGCGACATATGCCAAGGTTCAGGATGCTAAATCGCTCGCGTCTGTAATAGGTGAAGATGAGCTGTCGCCGGACGATAAGCTTCTTATGAAGTTCGGCAAGGAATTTGACAACAGGTTCTTGAATCAGAGCTTTACCGAAAACCGTACCATTGACGAGACTCTCGACCTCGGCTGGGAGCTCCTTTCAATGCTTCCGCGCCGTATGCTCGACCGTGTTGACGATAAGACTCTTGATAAGTACTATAAAGGCAAAAACTGAGCCTTTTAAAATTCGGAAAAGGAGGAAAAGCCGATGGCACAGGTGTTCCCGACAAAAGCCAATTTGATGGCGACGCAGAAATCTCTCGATTTAGCCAAGCTCGGCTATGAGCTGATGGACAGAAAACGTAACATTCTTGTTCGTGAGATGATGCAGCTTATAAGCGAAGCAAAGGATGTCGAGGCAAATATAAACGCGGTATACGACAAGGCTTATTCGTCCTTGAAGCTTGCCAATATTACGCTTGGCGTTTGCGGTAATTTTGCAAGAACCATACCCGTTGATAACGGGCTTTCCCTTGATTTTCGCAGCGTAATGGGTGTTGAGATACCGAAAATATCACTTGAAAGCAGCAAGTTGATGCCGTATTTCGGTTTTAATTCGACAAACTCCCACCTTGACGAGGCTTACATAAACTTCAACGAGGCAAAAAAAATGACCGTAAAGCTTGCCGAAACCGAGGCTTCGATTTACCGGCTTGCGGATGCGGTTAAGAAAACGCAAAAGCGCGCCAACGCGTTAAACAACATAATGATACCTCAGTTTACGGGTACGATTAAGTACATCTCCGAAGCACTCGAGGAAAAAGAGCGTGAAGATTTTACAAGGCTTAAAGCCGTTAAAAATCAAAAAGAGGAGAAAAAACGCGAGGCAAAATAAAAATTGAGGACTGTAAAAGCTCGTCTTTTACAGTCCTTTTTATGTGCTTTTTTGCGGATTATGCTTTTGCGGTTGTTTTTTCTTATCCTTATTGAGGATTATATTCAGTGACCGAATCGTGAGCAAATATAAAAAATGCTGCGGAACGTATGTTCCACAGCATTTTTGCATCTGTATAAGCTTATTTTATTTCAACTATCCAGCCTTCGGGAGCTTCGATTCTGCCCATCTGAATTCCGGTGAGGGTATCGTAGAGCTTCTTGATGGTCGGACCCATCTCGTCCATACCCGACGGGAAGCAAATTTCCTTGCCGTGGTCATATACCTTGCCCACGGGAGATATAACGGCAGCGGTTCCGCAAAGACCCATCTCTGCAAAATCGGAAAGCTCGCTGAGGTAAACTTCTCTTTCCTCAACATTGAGGCCGAGGTAATCTTTTGCAACTGTTACAAGCGAACGTCTGGTTATAGACGGAAGAATTGACGGGCTCTTCGGAACGACTACGGTGCCGTTCTTATCAACAAAGAGACAGTTGGCGCCGCCGGTTTCCTCAACCTTTGTTCTTGTAGCGGGATCAACATAGAGATTTTCATCAAAGCCGTTTTCGTGAGCGTCAACTATGTTATAGAGCGACATTGCGTAGTTAAGACCTGCTTTGATATGGCCGGTTCCTCTGGGAGCTGCGCGGTCAAGGTCGGTTACACGAATGGTAATTGGCTTTGCACCGCCTTTAAAATAAGGACCTACCGGAGTTACAAATATACGGAACTGATATTCGTCGGCAGGCTTAACGCCGATAACCGGATTTGAGCCGAACATATACGGCCTTATGTAAAGGGTTGCGCCCGAACCGTACGGGGGAACATAGTCGATATTCGCTTTGACTACTTCTTTGACAGCCTCTACGAATTTATCTTCGGGAAATACGGGCATTTTAAGGCGCTCGCATGATGATTTCATTCTTGCGGCGTTAAGGTCGGGGCGGAAGCATACCGTTCTGCCGTCTTCCGTTGTGTACGCCTTAAGACCCTCAAAGCAAGACTGCGAGTACTGAAGAACACCTGCACACTCATTGATAACGACGTTGGGATCAGAGGTAAGTCCGCCATCCCATTTGCCGTCCTTAAAGTTGGCAACATATCTCTTGTCCGTGGGGATATAGCTGAAGCCTATAGAACCCCAGTCAATATTTTTCTTCGCCATAGTATTACTTCTTTCGTAATTTGAATTTTTATTCATTATATCACATATTTTCTGTTGTTTGCAATAGAATATGAGAGCTTTAACGCGGCGTTTTGACGAAATATCGGCCGATTTTTGCCATCGGTTTATAAAAAATGTTGTATATAAATGTCGCTTATGTTAAAATAATATAAAATGTGTATAAAATGCATAAGTGCCAATCCGATAGGGTTCGGCGCTGCGTTTAAAACAACAAAACTCAAAACGGGGTGTTAATTTATGTCGGTTTATACAGAGCGCGCCGCGGACCTTTTCAGCAAAGGCTTTAACTGCTCTCAGGCTGTTTTTGCGGCGTTTTGCGATAAATTCGGAATGGACGAAAAAACCGCTCTCAAGGTCGCGTCCGGCCTCGGCGGCGGAGTAGGCAGAATGAGAGAGGTCTGCGGAGCTATGTGCGGAGCCGCTATGGTTGCAGGTATGGTATACGGTGACGATACAGGCGAAAACAGGGAGGCAAAATCCTATACGTATAAAAAGGTTCAGGAAATTGCCGCTGAATTTAAAAAGACCAATCCGTCTATAATCTGCCGCGAACTTTTGGGATTGTCAAAAAACTGCGCCGTTACTCCGAACGCCGAAAAACGCACGGCGGAGTATTATAAAAAACGGCCTTGCGCTCAAATAGTGGAAGATGCGGTGAAAGCTACGGAAAAAGTGCTTTTCTCGGAATAGTGCTCCATAAAAGCTCAACTGCAAAATGAAAAAGGAAATGTTTTATGAATAAAAATACCGCATTTGTCTCTTCCGATGAAGAGATAATATATATAGGAAACGAAAATACGGTGCGCGAAATATCGACCTCCGGTAAGGTATTGCGAACCGTCCGCATAATTAACAGGCGAATGGACGAGACCTCGTTTTCTCCCTCGGACGGCTCTGAGGAGTTTATAATATCCTATAAAAACGGTGTGTTCGGCAAGGGCAAAATACACTCCTCCGATTGCAAACTGAAAAGCACGGAGCTGAAAGAGGATGGGGCGGTTAAAAAAGCCGTATTTTGCTTTGAGCCGTACCGTATACACTCTTCCGACGTATTTGTGAAGGTGATATTTGAGGCGAGGGATTCTGACCCCGTTATCAGAAAATATGTTACCATATCGTCAAGTGCCCCGAAAAAACTGTTCATTGATTATATCGACCTTGAATATTTTGTGCTCGGAGCCGATATTAAAATGCGCTTTTCAAGACCGGATATGGAAAAAGCCTATCTTTCGCAGTTTCAGTCGGCACTCGGTCAGCCGATATATATAAACGGTATGTATTTCGGCTGTGAATTTCCGACGACTGATAATAACATAGTAGATAATACGGCGCATATAAGATATTTCGCCGGAAAAGCCCTTAAGGAGCTGTCAAACGGCAATGAAATCTATATTTCACATCCGACAATCGGCGGTGCGGCGCGCAGCTTTGATATGGAGGTCGTGAGAGCTGATTTCCTTGAGTATATAAAAGGCATTGCAAAACCGATTTATCTCCGTACACAGTACAATTCTTGGTACGACCATATGCTTGATATAACAAGCGAAAACATACGCGACTCTTTTTTTGAAATAGAAAAGGGACTTTCGAGTGCAGGCGTTCCGCCGCTCAATTCTTATGTCGTAGACGACGGTTGGGTCGATTACGATAAGGATTTTTGGTGCTTCAATGATAAATTCCCCAATGAACTCTATGAGAGCTCTGCGCTCAGCAAGAAATTTTCGTCCGAATTCGGACTTTGGCTCGGACCTCGCGGCGGCTATAATTTGAAAACCGACAAGTTCGGCAGAAGAATGGAGCGCTCCGGCAAGGGCGGCTATAACAGGCAGAGCCGCGATGTGTGCGTTGCCGATCACCGATACACAAAAAATGTGCTTGAGTTTTTCCTTGATTGTATGGAAAAATTTGATATCAACTATTGGAAGCTTGACGGTTTTCTGCTGAAATCGTGTAAAAACAGACATCACGGGCATCCCGTAGGCGGAAAACACGGTATGTACTGCTTTACGGACTGCTGGGAAAACTGGACGGATATATTTGAAAAAATGCACCTTCTTCGCGAGAAAGAGGGCAAGGATCTTTGGATTAACCAGACGAGCTATTGTAACGCGAGCCCGTGGCATCTTATGTACAGCGAGAGCTTTTGGATGCAAAACAGCGGTGACATAGGCTTTATAGAAAAAACGACAAGCGGAGAAAAGCTCGGCGGAAGCGATATTGACAGAATGCTTACATACCGCGATTCAAAGTATTTTGACTTCCACAGAAAAAGGCAGTATCAGTTCCCTCTGTCAAATATGTATAATCACGAGCCGATTTACGGCAACACCGCAAAGATTCATATGACGGACGAGGAATTCCGCAAATATATGTATATGATATCCACGCGCGGAACCGCATTTTGGGAGCTTTATTACAGCTTTAACCTCTTTACGCCCGATATGTGGCTTATCAATGCCGATGTTTTGTCGTTTATCAGGGAGAATTTCAGCATATTGCGAAATTCAAAGCTGATAGGCGAGTCTCCCGACACGGGTAGCGTTTACGGCTACTCCGCATGGGAAAACGCAAACGGTATAGTTTCGGTGCGAAATCCGGCTAATAAAAAACAGAGCTTTTCGTTTATTCTTGACAGAATTATAGGAGTTGTCGAGGGTGCCGAAAATATGACGTGCGTTACGGTTTTGCCGTATACGGAAAAACCCGATGAAAGGAAATACTCATACGGTGACACCGTTTCGGTGGATTTGGAGCCGCATGAAATACGAATTTTCAAGTTTACAAACGAAAATACAGCTCCGTTAAAGCTTACAGAGGCAAAATTCATCGACGAAAAGACCGTTGAGTTCAGATTTAACAGTCATATCGCTGTAAAGATGAGCACCTTTACACTTGGCGGCGTGGCTCTTAAAAAAGAGCTTCGGGCTAATTACAGCGATGTCAGAGTGTATTTGCCTGCCGAGGGCGAAAATTTACAAAAGCTTGATATAGATATAGATGTAAAAGATATTTACGGAAACGTTCTTTCCGAAAAAGTACCCGTAACATATTTCAAAAACGGGTGTATACCTATATCCTACGGCGTTTCGGGGCGCGGTGACTTTGCTCTCAGGCTGACGCTTTCCGCTGTTCCCACAGACGGTATGATACTTCTCGGCGGCAAAGATATGAGCATTTTTGCCGCAAACGGGAAGCTTGTTTTCGACGTTAAGGGAATTAAGGCAAAATCCGATACGATAATTGCCGGCAAAGATAATGTAAAGGTATACGCCTTGCGTGAAAGAAACGGTATGATTAAGCTCTATATAGACGGTAAGCTCGATTGCTCCGGCTATGATGTGAGAAATGCAGGCGCAGATATTGCCGCAGGTGAAATCAAATGCGGTGCAAGTGTTAAAAACATTGAGATTTTTAACCGTGCTTTCAGCTTTGATGAGGTAAAGGACTGATATTATGGAAGAAAAAACGCTTCATAAACACCTTGTTGCCCAAACGGACGGTAAGGCCGAGCCGGACAATATTCTTATAGCCGGCAGCATAAGAATAACGGTCATATTTCCGAATCTTATAAGGGTAGAGTGCGGAAGTGAAAAATCCTTTTGCGATGAAGCGACGCAAAGTGTTTGGTTCCGCAATCACGGTAAGGTCGATTTTACATATGAAATAACAAAGACCAAAATCATAATAAAAACCGAAAAAGCCGAGTTTTGCATAAACCGCAGAAACGGTACGGCGATATATGCCAAAATCGGAGATATGGAGTCGAGCTGTGATAACAGTGAGAATTTAAAGGGCACGGCACGCACTCTTGATCAGTCACACGGTGCGATTCCGCTCAAAGACGGAGTTATCTCGTGTGACGGAGCTGCCGTATTTGATGACAGCAAGTCGCTGCTTATGTGTAAAGACGGAGAAGTCAGACCGCGCCTCGCGAAAGAACGCGATATTTATGTGTTTGCATACGGCACCGATTATATAGGTGCGGTCAATGCTCTTTATAAAATTACGGGCGAGGTGCCGCTGGTGCCGCGTTTTGCTCTCGGTAACTGGTGGAGCCGCTATAAGGCGTATACACAGAGCGAATATCAAAGCCTGATGCTTGAATTTAAAAAACACAATGTCCCGCTTACCGTAGCCACGGTTGATATGGATTGGCATTGGGTAGATGTTAAAAAGCAATTTCCGGATGCAGGATACAATAAAGCGAGACCGCTGTTTTGGTCAGACGGATGGACCGGATACAGCTGGAACACCGAGCTTTTCCCCGATTACAGGGGCTTTTTGAATTTCCTGCATGAGCAGGGGCTTAAAGTTACGCTGAATTTGCATCCTGCTCTCGGCATACGTTCGTTTGAAAACTGCTACGACGCGGCGGCGAGGGCTATGGGGCTTGACCCGGCCGAGAAAAAGCCGATAGAATTTGATATAACCGATACACGGTTTATAAACACATATTTTGATACGGCACACCATCCGTATGAGGATGAGGGAGTCGATTTTTGGTGGATAGATTGGCAACAGGGCAAAAAGAGCAAGCTGCCGGGTCTTGACCCTTTATGGGCGCTGAATCACTATCATTATCTTGACAGGCAGCGTTCGGGCAAGCGTCCTCTCATTCTCTCGCGTTATGCCGGCATAGGCTCTCACAGATATCCCCTCGGATTTTCGGGAGATACATTTATGAGCTGGCGAGTTCTTAAATTTCAGCCGTATTTTACATCTACCGCGTCGAACTGCGGATATACCTGGTGGAGCCATGATATAGGCGGCCATTGCTTCGGCAGGCACGATGATGAGATGTACGTGCGCTGGGTGCAATTAGGCACTTTTTCGCCGATTATGCGCTTGCATTCAAGCAATGACCCGCTCTCCGGCAAGGAGCCGTGGAATTACGGCTGGGAAGCCGAAATGACAGCGGAACGTTATTTGAGGCTTCGTCATGAGCTGATCCCGTATCTCTACTCTATGAATTACCGTACTCATAAATTCGGAAGAGCACTCTGTGAACCGCTTTACTACGATAACCCGGAGTGCGAGGGTGCTTACAAATGCCGTAACGGATATATGCTGTCTCTTATACACATCTCC
>ENA-OZGJ01000409-OZGJ01000409.1-human-gut-metagenome-genome-assembly--contig:-NODE-409-length-11967-cov-5.675705_pt1 | contig 11967 bp, 8 predicted proteins | sample MGYA00244654_ERZ653654 | MGnify/ENA primary metagenome ERZ653654 (study PRJEB26926, sample SAMN06164964) | human gut metagenome | biome: ENVO:00009003; feature: ENVO:2100002; material: ENVO:00002003... | reverse complement strand
GAGCCTTATCGTCGGCAGCGTCAGATGTGTATAAGAGACAGATATACAGGTTATGCCTTAACCAACATAACAAAAAGAATGTGGTATTTGAATTGAAAACCGTGGATGATAGCAGTATTGACTTCGTACAAAGCTACATATACCGAGGAGTAAGGAAGTTTGATTGTTTTGCTGTTTATGATAATGTGGCGGATGGTAATCGTTTCCTGTTCTTTGACTATGCAAGTCAGACTACTTATCTGACACCGGCTTGCTTTTCCGGTTTCTATCCGATATGCAGTTCTGTGGACTTTGTGAAGGCGGAAGTCCTGCTTCGGAATGAAAACTTCTGTCTGAGGCAACCAATCGATACACTGCATATCGGTAAGAATGCCGTTTATGTTCCGTTTGATTGTAAGAATCAGATTATAAAGGCGCCTCTTGTTTCCAAGGATATCGTACCTAACGACTGATTTTATAGTATGTTGACTGATACATAATAGTATGATAAAAGAACTGATTGATAAACTGAGAAAGACAGTTGCAGAAAACACGGAAGGACATTTGCCTTTGTCCTGCCGTATTGAACTGATGAAACAGATCGGTGATATACTCACCGTGCAGAAAATTATGTGTGAATGCTGCAAGAAAGCCTGCTCCGTCACGGGACGGCAGATCAAGGAGAACGTGCATCTGCTTTCCCGCATAAACAGGCATCTCTACAGAAAGCCGGACTCGGTGGAAGACATCGAGAAGGAATCGGGCGAACTGTGGCTTCACGTGCAGAATAATCCTGACGAGACTACCACGACCGTGAGCTGGGCCATCGCCAGCCTCGGGTATTTTGTCTATGGTGATGCGGCCTCCATGCTGGACCCGGAAGATTACGAGGGAGAGGATGATGATAGTTATGACCCTGAGAGCATGGACATCGATTTCATAGTGTCGCTGGTCTGCTCCGGTGGAAGTCCTTTTTCCGATGAGTGGAAAGGTGACGTGGAAAAACGCAGGGAGTACTGGAACTGGTATCTGGACATGGTTCTTGCCGTATATGAAAACCCGCAGCAGGAAGTCATTCCTTTCCGTATGGACAATAATCATGGTGAAATTCACATACCAGTGCCGCCAGAGTGCGGCCAGGCATTGTCCGACATGATAGGCCGGCTGAATTCAGATCTCGGTTCCTATATCCATGCTCCCACGAACAGGAAAGAGGTGGAGCGGATGAAACTCTATGCGGAGGACAGTGCCATTGTCCGTATCGTGGCCGATGTCATACGGGAATATTCCTGCATACCCTCCACACCCCAGGAAAAGGAAGATTACCGTATAACCGGGATCTACAGCTATGATGTTATCCGGTTCTGGTATTGTGTGGCTCTGCTTGCCCAATCTCCTGAAGAATACACGAGGGATTGCCTGTCGGAACTTGCCCGTACCCTCATGGAGCAGGGACCGGGAGAGCTCGGCATACTGTACCGCATCCTGCTTCTGCTGCCGGAACGGGAATACCTGCACGGGCTGACCGGGGAACTTGCCGGCTATTACCGGAAAATCATCCCGGATCTTGAAGCGGCGAAATGGCTGGCAAAGGCGGGCATCCCGTATCCCGACTCTTTCGAGTGGTCCGTATCGTTCCGGTTCACATCCAATGGGGAAAGGGTCCTCCTGTCCGGGAACGAAGCGGAAAAAAAAGCGTGGTTCACGCTGAGTGTCGAACTGTTCGGTCCAGAGGCACTTTACGGCGACTGCACGAGGTTCACGAGCTATCGTATCCATGTACGCAACGGGGACAACTCCATTCACGGGCATTGGAATGAAAAGGACGGCTATCTGCTGCGTGATGATGAATATCTGATAAAAGATGAACGCTATACACCGGAACAGCTTGTCATCCTGATGCACAGACTGTCGGGTTTCGGCATCCGTTTTTCAAAGGTTCCGGCCGGTGTTTCCGCTTCCAGAGGAATATCCGGCAAAGCCGTAAAGAAATGGATTCAGGAGAGAATGGAGGCATACGAGCATGACTGCATGGAGGAAGTGCGGGAACAGGCTCTCGACTTATATCGGGATGAAGGTGATGTGGGCGATACGCTCAACGAGATAAGGAAAAAATGGGGAGAAGAGGTCCCCGTGCTGAAAGATAGCCGTTTCGATGAAATCGAGATGCAGTATTCCTGCTTCTCGCACGAGACGGGGCTTGCCGCCTTGGGACAGGAACTTACCGCCTGCGGGTACGCACTGTATGACCTGAACGGGGATGACATTTACCTGCTGGCATTGGTTCCGCAGGCGGAAATGCAGGCTTTTGAAGACAAATGCCGCAAGTACGGGCAGTATTGCAAACTGCTGAAACAATCCCGTTATGTGTTCGGCATGAGGGCAAGAACCATAAAGCTGCGCAAGCAGATGCCCCGTGAGAGGATGGCATGGCCTGATGACGGGAACATATATATCACAAGAGGTTTTGCGGGTTATTTCGTTTACGGTGAATGGAGACCTGAGGATGCGGAGGAATGGCAAGGCTCATTCGTCGCGGATCTGAGGGTTACACCGCTCCGGCCGGTGATGATGAAGTCGAGAAAAATCCACAGTTTCATATACTCGAAGGAACTGGATTTTTATGCGGCATTGTACCCTGTGTCTTTTGGAGAAATGGTCATAGGGGGTAAGAATCCGCTTGAGGCGGAAAAATGGCCGCGCATGAGCGGTTTGTCCGTTGAAGGAAAGTATGAATTCCAGTGGTGTGGGCGTTATCTGTGTTTGGGCGATGTCCAGAGTGCCATCGTACACACCATGACACCCCGTGGTGTGGAACATGTCAGTCGTCTCATCTTGCCTAAAGGCATGAACTATGCTCCCAGTTTTGGCATAGACGGCAAAAGAACATTGTATATCCTTCCGGGAGAGTTCAGCACTTCTCATATTTTCCGTTATGAAGGCAACGGGAAATATTACAGGATGCCGTTCCTCATGTCCGGATATGACAGGTTCAGCAGCGGCTGCATTCCTGTGCCAGAAACCACCCGTCTTCTTCTGTTGGGAGACTACACGGCAAGGAGCAGCAGCGGGATATGGACGGAACCCGGTCTGCTTGATCTGAACATGGCGACACAGGAATGTCGTATCGCCCCGCTCCGCACGGGAGACGGCTCTTTCCGTCTGCGTGAGTTTTACAAGGAGTGGGTGCTGGTGGAGAGCTGCTCGAACGGCAACCGCACCGACTATGCCCGTCTCTGGAACCGGAAGACTAACGAAGTACTGCGCCTCCGTCCCGGCGTATTAGGAAACGAATCCTTCAGAGCCATTCATGCCATGCCGGACGGAACCATAATCGTGAATACCCTTGACAATAATGGAGATGTATTGTGCCGGGCGGAAGATTTCTGGGATTTCCTGCGCACATCAAGCCGACCGAAGAAACTGGGATACTGGCTCAACTATCCGAATCCTTATCCGGCCAGAGAATACGAGCTGCCTCCCTTGTCGGAGGACGTCACCCTGATGCTCGCACCACCTTTTAAGGAATCTCTGATTTCCAGTTTATTGTCCGACAAATCTCTGAACACTAACGCTTCCAGCCATAGCATAGCAAGGAAAAATCCATCGGAGTACGGTAATGCCGAAAAGAACGATAAACCGGAAAAATCTTCTGCTGACGGCATCGAGATTTCTGACGGGACACTGAAAATCAAAGGGGAACCGATGGATATGCCTCTGTCCTACACAGCGATGGTCCGCATTTTCGGCAGGGAACGGATAGTGTTCACGCACCGTACAATGCAGGATGACAACGGACGGACCGTACAGTATGACAGACGCAGTTTTCTTGTCTGGGACAATGCCGGAGTAACTGCAGTAAGGAACGAGGAGAACGCCTACAACATCTCTGCCATATATCTATGGGTGACGGAAAGCAAAACCCCGGCAGAGTCCATTCCTGTACCGGCAAGCGTTTTCAGCGGTGATGTCCTTGTGGATGGTGTCAGATGGGACAGGAAATCGGATATGGCAGTCAGCAGCGGCAAGCTGGAGATAGCGGCACCGGTATCCGGAGGCTATATGGAAATCACATTTGCAGACAGCCGTGACAGGAAAGATACATGGCAGCATTACCGTAATGCCATGGTTGAACACTTGCAGGCAGCACTTATGGACAGGGACCGGGTAAGGCAGCTTGAAAAAGTCCGTCCTGCTGCCGGACTGCAGGGTGACCGGCAGGATGTAGCTGTCCGGTTGGCAGATGTCTGCAGATCTTTCATTGAACACATGGTTCAGGCCCTTGAAGCGGGTTATTCTATGGGCAGAAGTGTACGTTATCTGAAAAACAGCCTAATGCTGCCATTGACGGAGGCTGCCCTGAAATGCAGCGAACATGGTCCGGTCAAGCCATCAGACATGCTTTCCGTGTACTCGGGATGCGTGCTCCTCGGTTATGAAAAGGTGAACATGAAACGGTTCTGTGAGAAACTGGTCAGGAACGGTGTCAGTGACTATGTATATGATTCACTGGTACGGTGCATTGTTCCTGAATGGGAACTGTCTGAAGGCAGTGTATTTCCTGAAATCAAGGAATGGCTCGTATCCCATCATGGGACTGAAGGCGGTGCGGAAGCTGAAACCGCATTGAAAGAGATATCCTGTATATCAGGAAATGCTCTGATATGTGATGCGTTAATGAAAACCGTTCAAAACGGCAAACGGTAGAGGTATTATTGGAAATTAAACAAGAAGCCCTCCAACATAATTGAAGGACTTCTTGTTTTCATATTAGAGCGACATGGCTGCCTGTTCACAGAAGCGTGCATATTCCTCTTTGTCAGTTCCGCTTTCAATATGGCGGTCTATCAGTTCTCCCAGTTCATCGAAGCAGACTTCGTCACTGAGGCACTCTATGTCTGTCCCGTTCCGGAGAAATACTTCATAATAGTCCGAGCCGTTCAGACAGATCAGCACTTCCCCTTGGAAGAGTCTTCCGTTTACATGGAATTTCAGTCCTGGGAGGTTCTTGAATACTGTTGCCATAAACTCCTCGATGCCCCATGACATAAGGACCGGCGTGTCGGTCATCGTTACCAGCTGTTCGCGAATTGTCGCAGCCACTCTCATTACATACTCTTTATCCATAACAAATCTTGATTTTTGACTGATTCATTTCCTTTCTATTCAAACCATTCCGGATTGTCCAGACCCAGTTCCTCTACCAGTTCATCATCAGGAAGAAGAAGGGTATCCACATCCGTGAAGAAGAATACCCTGTCATAGACTTCCTCCGCTTCCCTACCTGCAAAGCCCTTGTTTCTGTCATTGAAACTACCGGGCTGCAGGGCATCCAAAAGAGTAGTCGGAGTCCGAAGCCTGGAGCTCCGTTTCTGCGGCTGCTCTTTGCAGCTGCTGCGCGTTCATACTTTTGGAAAATAACTTTCTGGTCGGACTCGGATATGCCCAGCCCATTGTCGCGTACTTTCAGAATGGTGTAGCGTTCACTTTCTTCTGCCGTGATGTTTATTTCCACACTATCCTTTGAGTATTTGATGGCATTATCAATCAGATTGCTTAATACTTCACCCAGATAATCGTTGTCGGCATAAGCTGTTTTTGGTCTGCAAGCTGATTATAAAGTATCCAGGTTTCTGTGCTTTTGCAAACAAATTATTGATGGATTCTTCTACTTAATAGCCTTTAATCTATATTTTAATATATGTGGTGATATAGAAATGGGGCATAATTCAATAAAAAGGCACTGTTATCATTTCCATAGTCAAAAAGGCTGCACGTTACATTGGCAAAAGCATATGATGAGATTAAGATTTAACGGATAATCTTTTGTAACGAAGGAAATCACAGAACCCGATTTCTTCACTGGAAGTCCACGGGCTCAAAAATCGGATTTTGGAAAGATTGTGTAACATAGCGGAGTAAAAAAGGGAGAATCTTTCAGTATATTGCGTCGGATTCTCCCTTAAATACTATTGCTGTCCTTGTCCTGGAAATCCAGCGAGAAAGAACATTTGATATGAAAGTTGGAGGCTTCCTGATTCACCTTGCTGATGTCAAGCGTATAGTTTTTGATTTTTTTTCTGCCATTGCAACGCAGCACAACATCAGAACCAATGAAGTAACGAAAAATATTCTTCTCATAAATTTTCTACATGCTTTTCTCTATTATGCCCTAAAGACACGCATAATCTACAAATTCCTGTATTGGATTAACTTTTTTTGAGTATGACTTTTCTCTGCCACAAAAGATTTGCGACTATTCCGGACAAGGATGATACAGTCAATACGCTTTCCCGAACCAAGGGGAAAGGAAGATTGTCTTCGTCAAGCAGGGCATTCCTTGACAGGAATGTAAGGCGTGAATCAACCTTTGCAGAGTAAAGTCCCGGTTTTTGGATTGATGAAAAGATTCCACTTGTCCCCGTGACAAATACCTGCGTGACAAAATGATTATCAGTAAAAAACATTATATTTGCAGAAAGAAGCTATTTATCAGCATATGGGAAAGGAAATTAATCGCATAAAAGCAGTATTGGCCGAAGCCGGAAAGACCAATCTATGGCTGGCAAAGCAGCCGGATGCCAATCAGGCCACCGTGTCAAAAAGGTGTACGAATACCTGCCAACCCGATTTGCATACCTTATCCTGAATAGCAGAATTACTTAACGTAAGCCGCAGAGAACAGCTGCGCCCTTAAACAGACCAGAGCTTGTCATGGAGAAGAATTTAACAGATACAAAGAATGCCATCAGAGAACTGATAGGCAAAGGGGAAACCTCGGAAATTGAGTTCAAATCAGCACGCGGAGGTCTTCCCGGTAGCTTTTGGGAAAGTTATTCGGCTTTCGCCAATACCAATGGAGGGACAATCGTACTTGGGGTCGTGGAAAAGAACAACCGTTTTCTTTTCGACGGACTGACGGAGGAAACCATAATACGGTATAAAAAGATCTTTTGGGACTGTGCGCATAATAAAGGCAAAACAAGCGTCTGTCTGCCTCGCGAATCGGATGTAAGGATAGAACAGGTTGACGGGTCGTTTATCCTTATATGCGAAATTCCCCGTGCAAGTTACGAGTTTCGTCCTGTATATATCAACAACAGCCCGTTCGGCAACACTTACAGGAGAAACCATGAAGGTGACTATGTCTGTACGGATGCCGAAGTAAGGCGTATGTTCGCTGATGCGGAACATGACCGTCACTCACAGGACAGCCGTATTCTTGCCGGATTTGATTTTGAGAGGGATATTGATATTGAGACACTGCACCAGTACCGTCAGACCCTCGCCAGCCTGCAGCCCACTCACCCGTGGACGGGTATCAGCGATATGGATTTTCTGAAAAAGGTCGGAGCCTACGCGACTGAATATGAAACCGGCAAAGAAGGCTTCACACTGGCCGGAATCCTTATGTTCGGCAAATATGACAGTATAGTCAACAATTCCGGTGATCCTACATATTTTGTCGATTACCGGGAGCGTATTGCTACTGACGACCCCAATATACGCTGGACGCACCGTATTTACCCGGACGGTACCTGGGAAGCGAACCTCTATCAATTCTACATGAGGGTATATAACCGCCTCATACAATCATTGCCGCGTCCCTTCATGATGAAGGACGGAATACGTCAGGAAGAAACTCCCGCACATGATGCTGTAAGAGAGGCACTTATAAACGCAATCGTCCATCAGGACATAAATGCGCAAGGTCATATCATAGTGGAGCGTACTGATGACAGACTTATTTTCATGAATCAGGGTATGATGCTGGTTTCCAGACAACAGTACTTCGAAGGAGGACGGAGTATTTGTCGTAATCCGATTCTTCAGAAGATGTTCATGATGCTTGGGCGTGCAGAAAAAGCTGGCAGCGGGGTGGATAAGATTGTCAGCGGGTGGAAATATCTTGGGTGGCCAGCCCCGACCGTTGCCGAGGAAAGCCGTCCTGATTATGTGGTACTTACTTTGCAATTGGGCAAACAGGAATCATCGAGACAACCCAAGAAAACGACACAAGAAAACGACACAAGAAAACAACCCAAGAAAACGACACAAGAAAAGGTTACAAGACCTTCCAGCGGACAGGAACAGAGAAAAGCAAAAATTCTGAAATTCTGTGCGGAACCCAAGCCTTTGTTTGACATCATGCAGCATCTGGGACTGAAAGCCCGGAAGAACGTGATGAACGTATATATCACCCCGATGATTGAAGCCGGACTGCTGGAAATGACGGAACCGGACAATCCCACGAGCCGTAATCAGATGTATGTTGCAACAAAGAAGACCGAGAACGCGGAATAGCCTGACTTGGATATGACATGCTATGAGAACGGGAAACGAGAATAGAAAAATGTAGTATTTCAAATTACTGGATGAATATGGCAGAAGAAAAATCAAAGAATCTACCAAAACGAAATAGTCATGACGGGCGTTGTTACTGGATGAAGCCCGAGGTACAGGAAGAACTGCAACCGCTCTTTGACCAGTGCATCCAGGATGCCATTGACGGGAGAATCACGCGGCTTGATGATTCCCACTGGCCGCCGGTAGTGGTCAGTAGCGAAGGCGCGCCCTTTGAGGTGTGGGAACTGCTTAGGGCATGGACCGAAATACAGCGGGCCGAAACCCTGGATGCGGAAAAGGCCATCGCCTTCAGCGAAAACCTGCGCCGACAGAGCCGGTGGGGTGAAATTGACCACCATTTACTTGATATGCTGAAACGGGAGCTGCACGAGAAGTATTTTGTCGTGACAGGCAATGAAGATGACTACTGGAAAGAACAGGAGTACTCCCTGAAACCGGGTATCCGTGCAGAAGAGGTCCCGGAGCCGCTGCTGCGCTTTGCCTGCTATGTAGCGGTGAGCTATAAGATATATGGAGCGAACTATGAATATTTGTCAACCAATTATCTCTTTGGATTGGTGGAGAAAGTACGCCCTGATATGGTGAAAAAGCTCCGGGAACATGGGACCGGCAGGCTGCCGCTCTCTCTGCAAAAGAGGAAAACAGAGCACTTCACCGCATCGGCCAACGATGCCTTTGCCGTGATCCGCATCACTGCCAGGGACAGCACAGAGGAATGCTGCCGTGAAGTGCTGAACTACCTGTGTGAGCTTCTGGAGCAGGAGGATTTTCCCCGCAGCTATGCCCTGGAGTTCAAAGGACCGGAAAAGAGGTATCTTCCCATTACAGGACTGCCCAAAAAGGGAATCAATCAGCTTTGTGCCTGCGCTGCCCAATATCCGTCACTTTATCCTCTGCTGGAACGGTACGCCCGACTTGCAATGCGGCAATATGAGCAGTACACCAATCTGGATTGTGAACAGAGTGCCCTCCCCGGCAGTTTTGCTGTGTTTGCCTTGGGAATGCTTGGGCAAGAGTGGCGGAAACTGGTATGGGATTATCTCGATCTCTGTGATGATGAACACGCCCGCCTGCAGGAAAAATTCCTTCGGGAGTATGTGAAACAGTTCGGATTTACCGCCGATACCGTTCCTGTATTTGTCCGTGGGGTGCTGTCCATGCAGAACATGAAGTATTCCAAGGACTATGCCGCGTGGATGGCAAATGCTGAAAGCCTGAGCGCCCTGCTGGAAGCAAAAATCCACCTGTCCGAGATCGTTCCAAGTGGTTTTTCCTCCGACGAGGATGATGACGAGGACGAGGAACCCGCCGAGGAAACAGAAGCCAGCCCGGAGGAAGTGCTGCAATACGCATGGGAAACGGTCTGCTATGTGATCTGGGGCAAAGCCAGTGCCAAGGGTGGTCAGAAAGTGCTGGAAACAGCTCCGGGTGAACTGAAAGAGCTTTACGAACAGGTTTTTCTCCAGCTATGATATGTCTTGAGTATAAAAATAATAATAAATACATTGAGCCATGAATCTACCGAAGCGCGACGGTGTAAACGGCCGTTATTATCTGATACATAAGCCCGACACGGATCCGGAAGTGCTGAAACACGCAGACCAGTGCATTCAGGATGTGTTGGATGGAAAAGCAAAAGAAAACCATTCCGGCTTTCCGACGGTTGTCAGGAACCAGAGTGGAACCCCCTTTCTTCCCGACCAGTTGGTAGAACGGTATCTGTCCAAACTGCCTTTGAAGGGATTCCCATATGAGGAGGCTGTTACATTCTGCGATGCCCTACGGCGGCTGGTGGGCTGGAGGGAGATTGGCCACACCTTGGGAAAATACATCAAACACCAGGTGCAGGAGAGGTTTTTTGAGATTAGAGAGAATGAGGACTACTTTTCGCCTTTCCCACTCTGTATCGCATGGCCGGAGCTACGGCCGGAGGATGTGGACGAGAACCTGCTGCGCTTTACCTGCTATGTGGCGGTCTGCTATACGGTGTATGGAGCCAGCGATAATACGGTTATAACCGAACACTACCTTGATCTGGTTTCCCAGCTTCGCCCGGATATGGTGAAGCAACTGAAAACAGCTGGCAGCGGCAAATTGCCAAAGGATATCCGGCAGCGCAGGACGGGGCATTTTACAGCAACAGCCAACGATGCTTTTGCTACCATCCGCATTACAGCCAAAGACTCTACAAAAGAGTGCTACGCGGAGATTCTGGGCTATCTGTGTGCGGTACTGGAACAGGAGACATTTCCCCGCAGCTATTCAGTGGATTTCCGTGGAAAGGATAAAATCTATTTGCCGATTCCCGGTCTGCCCAAGAAGGGAGTCAACCAGCTTTTTGCCTGTGCCGTGCAGTACCCTGATCTGCACCCGGCCATGGAACGGTATGCCCGTCTGGCGATGCGGGAATATGAGTTCTACCAGAATCTCGCGGAAGAATTCTGCGCGATGCCCGGCACTTTCGCCGTGTTTGCTTTGGGACTGGAGGGAGAACGGTGGGCACCGCTGGTGACGGAGTATCTTGACCTCTGCGACGACGAGCATTCCTCGCTGCAAGAGAAATTCCTTCATGTCTTTATCCGGAAGTTCGGTTTTCAGACATGGACACTGGGTGTGTTGGTCCGGGGCGCATTATCTATGCAGTGGCTGAAGCCTGCCAAGGAATTCCGCAGCCTGATTGCCAATGCTGAAAGCCTGGATGCGTTGCTGGCAGTAAAGAGCCACTTCTCCGCTTATCTCCTGCCGGAAGAAAACGAAGATCCGAAGTTACGGGCCATCGCCTGGCAGTGCCTGCTCTGGGCTATCTGGGGTCCGTCCTCCGAAAACGGAGGCAGCAAGGCCATCAAGGCGGCTCCGAAGGAACTGAGAGAGCGGTATGAGGAAATCTTTCAATAATAAAAACAGATAATTCATATGAGTAACATAGTCTATTCAAATGTGCCTCCTATGATGGAGGCCATCCGCAACGGCGACATCGACAAACTGAAATCACTGCTTCATGCAGGATACTCTCCCAACGAGCTACAACATTATCAGGTAAATTTTGACGATTGGCCGCGGGATGAGGAAGCCTCCCCACTAGAATTGGCTGTGTTGGAAAAACGGATGGACATGGTGCAGCTGCTGATCAAATCCGGAGCGGACTTGACCTATAAGCCGGAAGAACTGCTTTACGGTTCCCTGCGCAGTCAAGACCTGAACCTGTTTTCCTTTTTGACAGATGCCGGTGCCAGAATCCCTGCAGAGCAAATGGATATATGCCGTCTGTTTCTGCACCTGGCGGATCGTCATGATCCTGACGTGCTTCCCATTTTGGACAGACTGAACATGGATTTGAAACAATACGGCGGTGAAGCCCTGCGCAGTATGGCAAGCCACCGGAATCAGCTGCTGGCGGAGTATCTGGTTCAAAAAGGTACGGACATCAACTACCACAAGCCGGACATGGTATTTCCTTATGCTTCCACTCCTGTTACCGAGGCTGCACGGCACAATGATTTTTCCATGGTGCGCTGGCTTGTGGAGCATGGTGCAGACATCACCATCCCGGATAAATATGGCGACCGGCCATATACCTGTCTCTTATACACATCTCCGAGCCCACGAGACGCGTAGTAATCT
>ENA-OZGJ01000383-OZGJ01000383.1-human-gut-metagenome-genome-assembly--contig:-NODE-383-length-12383-cov-17.334766_pt1 | contig 12383 bp, 10 predicted proteins | sample MGYA00244654_ERZ653654 | MGnify/ENA primary metagenome ERZ653654 (study PRJEB26926, sample SAMN06164964) | human gut metagenome | biome: ENVO:00009003; feature: ENVO:2100002; material: ENVO:00002003... | reverse complement strand
TGCGAGTAGTTTAAAGAGTGAATCTGTTTTAAAAGTAAATGGAGTAGTTATGGAGAGGGAAAGTAAAAATCCTAATATGGAAACAGGTGATATTGAGGTTGAACTTTCTTCTATTGAAGTGTTAAATTCTTCTGCTGATTTACCTTTTGAAATTACTGATGATACAACAGCTTTAGAGGATACAAGATTAAAATATCGTTATTTAGATATTCGTCGTAATCCTATTAAAAATAATTTAATTACTCGTCATAAAATAATGATGGCTGTACGTAAGTTTTTAGATAAAGAAGATTTTGTTGAAGTAGAAACACCAGTTTTATGTAAATCTACTCCAGAGGGAGCAAGAGATTATTTAGTTCCTAGTCGTGTTAGTAAGGGTAAATTTTATGCTCTTCCTCAATCTCCACAGTTATTTAAACAACTTTTAATGGTTGGTGGAATGGAAAGATATTTTCAGATTGCGAAATGTTTCCGTGATGAAGATTTAAGAAGTGATCGTCAGCCAGAGTTTACACAAGTGGATTTAGAGATGAGTTTTGTTTCAGAAGAAGACGTTATGGGGCTTACTGAGAAACTTATTGCCGCTATTTTTAAAGAAGTAAAGGGTATTGATATTGCTTTACCACTTCGTCGTATGAAGTATGATGATGCTATTCGTTATTATGGATCTGATAAACCAGATTTACGTTTTGATATGAAGATTCATGATGTTCATGATATTTTTCAAACTACTGAGTTTGGAGTATTTCAAAATGCATTAGGTGAAGATAGTAGTATTGTTTGTATTAAAGTTGATGGTAAGAGTGAGGAATTTTCTAGAAAGAAGATTGATGCTTTGACTGAATACATTAAAACTTATAAAGTAAAAGGTCTTCCTTATGTAAAATATGAAAACGGAGAATTTACTTCTGGTATTAGTAAGTTTTTATCTGATGATGAGAAAAAAGCATTGATAGAAGAATTAGAACTTAAAGATAAAGATATGTTATTCTTTGGTGCTGATAAGAAAAATATTGTTTATACAGCAATTGGTGCACTACGTTTGAAGTTAGGTAAAGATTTAGAATTAATTAATAATGCTGATTATCAATTGTTATGGGTAGTAGAATTTCCATCTTTTGAATGGAGTGAAGAAGAAGGTCGTTATCTTGCTTGTCACCATCCATTTACAGCACCTCTTGATCGTGATGTTGATAAACTTCTTACCGATAAAGCTCATTGTTATTCTAAAGCGTATGATATTGTTATTAATGGATATGAAGCAGGTGGTGGATCTATTCGTATTCATGATGAGAATGTTCAAGAAAAAATGTTTCAGGCTTTGGAATTGTCACAGGAAGATATTGAAGAAAAATTTGGTTTCTTCGTAGAAGCCTTAAAATATGGAACTCCACCTCATGGAGGGCTTGCGCTAGGACTTGATCGTTTAACTATGTTACTTAGTGGTACTGATAATATTCGTGATGTTATTGCTTTCCCTAAAACTACCAGTGCAAGTGATTTAATGAGTGAGTGTCCAAATACTGTGTCTAATGAACAATTAAATGAATTAGCTATTTCTGTTAAATCATAAGAATTATCATTTGATAATTCTTTTTCTTTCTTGTTTTTGAATTACAGTTTTGATATACTGTTTTTGTAAAGGATATGAGAGTCATGAAAGAGGAAAAAGTAAAAAAAGCAACTAATGCTAAGGTTCGTGCTTTAATTGAAGAAAGAAAAAAAAGAGCCAAGAAGAGAAAAGAAGCAAAGAAATTAAAAATTTCAGATATTAAGCATAGTGAGGGAGCTCATGTTGGGCATTTATTACATCGTATTAAAGCCAAAGAAGCTCAATTAACTTTTGTTTGTGTTTTAATAGTTCTTTCTATTATTTTAGTTAGTTTGTATTTTGTTTTTTCTTCTGTTAGAGAACCTATTCGTTATAATATTATTAAAGTTGGGGAGTTTGAAGTCACATTTGATGATAGAGGAGAAAGCTTAGGAAATATCGTAGATTTGACACCAATTCGTCCTATGAGTTTGGAGGAAGGTGAAAAAACGCAATCTTATCAAGTTAAGATTGTAAATACTTCTGCTAAAGCGCAATCTTTCCAGATTAAACTTATGAAGGATGTAGCTATGGTACGCGAAGATAAATGTGCTGATATTCAATTGCCTATGCAATATATTCGCTATCAGATTGATGCTTATGATCCACAAATCTTAGATACTGCTGAACGCTCTCCGGTTCTTTATAGTGATACATTAAATGCTGGTGAAATTAGATTTGTTGAAGTTAGACTATGGGCCGATGAGACTGTTCCAAATGAATATATAGCTTTTCATTATCATGGAAAGCTTGCTGTAAAAGCAATGAAGACTGCTAAATAATTAGCAGTCTTTTTTTGAAAATAAGAAGTTTTCTATTATTTTATATGTTAAATCTGGGTATTCTAAATAAGAAAAATGAGTGGCTTTAGGATAAATCACTAGTCCAGAATTTTTTACTTTCTTTTTTATTAGTTTTGCATCTTTTAATGGGGTATCACAATCTTTTTCACCCCATAATATTAAAGTCTCTGGTTCAATATAATTAAGAAAGGCTTTTAAATCTTCTTTTATAACATTTTGAAATGTTTTAGTCATATTGGGTGGTAAAGATTTATAATCTGCTGATCCAAAAATTTGCAATAATGCTTTGTGATATTTTTCTTTCGATTTTTTAGGTAATATTTTTTTGATTTGTTTTAATAATTTATATATTTTTTCTTTTATCCAAGTTTTTACTTTTTTCTTTCTTTTGATTCCAGCACTGTCTATTAAGATTAGTTTATCTATTTCTTCTTTATAGTATCCTGCTAATAATGTGGCAATTCTTCCGCCAAATGAGTGTGCAATAATAATGGGGTTTATAATTTTTTTGTCGTACATAAAATCTCTAATGATATTAGCATAATCGTAAATTGTTAAATCCTTACTAGGAAATGGGCTATTTCCAAATCCTGGATAGTCAATGATATAAATTGTAAAGTTTTCTTGTAATTTATTTATTAAATAGGTGAAGGTTTTTCTAGTGTTTCCCCAACCAGGTAGGATTAGTATGACTTTTTCTTTCTGTCCATATTTTTCATAATAGATAGAGTAGTCGTCTTGATTATAATACATAAGATCACCTGTTATAGTGTATTCTTACTTTTAGAATTTGTTAGTATAATCCTTTTTCTTAAAATGCTTGTATATTCTATTTCAATTATGATATAATATAAGTGTCAAGGAGATGCGAAATCTGTTCTCATATAAAACCGACTAAAGTGACGATACGGGAGTTCCGATCAGTTATCGGTGTTGAAGACCTTCCACTTATACGTGGGTAGGGATCCTAAAGATAACGTACGAACACCCACCTGTGGAAATGCAGGTTTTATCGTTGGGCAGAACGCTCTTCCTTGACTTTTTGTTTGATTTTTTTTGGATTTTATGGTATAATAACCACACAAGGGGGAATAGCCTATGTTAGTGCTTCCAATTGTCAATCGTGGTAGAATCATGCATGTTAAGATAAGTTTAAAAGATGCGGAGAAAATTCATAATAGTGTTATTCTTGAAGGTACTAAAGAAAGTGATGTTATTGTAAATCAGCAACCATTTTCTGAGTCTAGTTATTTAAATGATAAAGAGGATAGCAGTGTTGTTAATTTTATTCGTAATACATCGTTAATTAGCCATAACGATTTTTTAGTTACTACTAGAGAAGAGTCTGAATCTAATCGCTATGATGTGTATCAAGTTAAACAACCGCCAAAATTTATTAATGCGGCACTTGACAATTTGTATGCTAGTGCTATTACGGATATGAGAAAAGAAATTCCTAATGTAAAAAAAGGGCGTTATTTATCTTTTGAAAAATTGGGGCTTGGTAATCATTTGACAGATGAGAAGCTTTCTAGACTTCAGCAGATTGTTCGAACTGAACGTAATAGTAGTCGTTGGCCACAATTGTTTGAGCAAGCAGGTATTGCTGATATACCTCGTACGTTAGAGTTTTTAAATCATTTTGATTGTACTATAATTAGTGATACAACACTTCCTGAAGAGACTATTCAAACATCTATTGCTGCTATGGAACCATTAAATACACAAGAATATCGTAATTTAAAAAAATATTATCAAATGGCTCAATCTAATCAGGATATTTATTCTAGATTATCTGTAGCTTATCATTCTATTTATAACCAACCATATCGTTTGATTATGTCTGAAAAACAAAAGAATCGTGTTAATATGGAAAATTATCAAGTGGCTAAGCAAAAGATTAAAGTTCCAAATGAAGTTATTAATGAGGTACATGATTATGCAAAGACAGCCTAAGTTTTTGAATCGTTTAGAAATATTAATAGGACATGATGATATACAGACTTTAACTAAGAAGTCTGTTTTCATTTTAGGAATTGGTGGCGTTGGTGGCTATGTTTGTGAAGCTCTTGCAAGAAGTGGAGTAGGGAGATTAGTTTTAGTTGATTCTGATATTATTGATGTAACTAATATTAATAGACAAATTATTGCGTTGCATTCTACTGTTGGTAGAAAAAAAGTAGAAGTGATGAAAGAGAGAATTTTAGATATTAATCCTGATTGTGAAGTGGAAGCTTATGATATGTTTTTAGATAATGATTTATCTCTTTTGGATAAAGTAGATGTTGATTTTGTAGTTGATTGTTGTGATACTGTTTCTACAAAGAAAAATATTATATCTTATTGTACTAGTAAAAATATTTCCTTTCTTACTTGTTTAGGAACGGCTAAAAAGTTTAATCCTAGTTTGTTAGAGATTACGGATTTATCTAAAACTTATAATGATCCTCTTGCTAGAATTTTGAGAAAATATGTAAAAGATAGTCGTATTACTTCTAAGATACCAGTTTGTTTTTCTAGTGAATTACCAGTAGATGTTAAAGAGTTGGGATCTACAGCTTTTGTTCCAAGTAGTGCTGGGCTGTTGATTGCGAGTTATGTAATCTGTAATCTTTTGACAAAATAAGACTCGGTAGGTAAATTTTGATTAATTGAATCTGTGAATACTATAATAAAAATAAAACAAAAGAATGTAAACAAAATCGTTTACATTCTTTTATTATCGTCTGCTACTTTTACTTGCTTGTTTATCATAATATTTATTTAATGATTCTTGTAATAATACTCCAATGGCTTCTAATTTCTCTGCATCATAGTTATTATCTATTTCCTCATAAGTACCAAATATATTAGGATAAAAGTCAATTGGTCCATGGTCACTAGTAGAAGTATTAAATGCTTTTATAGTATATCCTTCTGTATTGGCAATGACCGAATCAAAGGTGTGTACAACGAGTTCTGTAGGTTCTTCTATTTCAAATCGTAATATTTCTTTATCCTCATCTTTTTCTTTAGTAAGCATTACTCCATAACCACAGCTGATAGTTTGTATGTTACCTTTTCCCTGTGTTGCAGATATTGCTTCGGCAAGTATATCGCTGTCTATTAATTGATCAGTTTTATCGTGTAGATATAAAAATAAGTTTTTTGATATTCTTTCGTCGTAATGATTATTCACTTGTAACATATGATCTAGTTCTTCCATTGATTTTTGTAGGTTTGCATTTTTTTGGCGTTGTATAAATCCAATTTTTTCTTGTGTGTTCATTATAAATCTTTCCTTTCTTTTTAAAACTTTCTATATAATCCAATTGCTTTTCCTAAAATAGTTACGTTTTTTAGAATGATTGGTTCCATTGTATCATTTTCTGGCTGTAGTCTAAAATAACCATTTTCTTTATAAAATGTTTTTACTGTAACTTCATTGTTATCATTCATTGCGACTACTGTCTCACCATTATTAGCAGTATTTTTTCTTTCTACAATTAAGATATCTCCATCATAAATTCCTACATTAATCATAGATTCACCACTAACTTTTAGAGTAAATATCTCATTTCTTGTGGTAAATAAATTTGTTGGTAAGGCAAAATATTCATCTGGCATCTCGATTGCTTCTATCGGACTTCCTGCAGTTACTTTACCAAGTAGGGGAACTTCTACAACATTTTCATCTTTTTCTATATATTCATTTGGTACTAATACTTCTATCGTTCTGTTTTTACCATTTCCTTTAGAAATATATCCTTTTTCTTCTAGCTTTGTTAAATGAAAATGTATGGTTGCTGGTGAATTTAGATGTGCTTCTTCACCGATTTCTCTAACTGTTGGGGGATAACCATATTGGGCAATCCATTTTTTTATGATTTGTAAAATCATTTCTTGCTTAGTTGTCAACTTTTCCATGTATTTCCCTCCTTTTATATAAACAGTTTAGCATTAGTAGTGTAAAATGTCAAACAAATGTTTTAAAAATCTATTGACACGAACAATTGTATGATATATACTTGAGGTGTAATGAAGGGAGAGATGTGTATGAATATTAAAATGAAAAAAATTGTAAAAGAGGGGTTATGGCTATTTCTTCTTTATACTTTTATTACTTTATGTTTACTTTTAGCAACAGATAGAATTGAGAGACTAGAGCAGCTAGAAGGTGATTTTAGAAATACAAATAGTAGTGTTTCTGTTAATTTTGGGAAGTAATCAATTCGCTTTTATGTTATACTACTATTAGGTGATTTTATGAATAAAATAATTTTGGTAGATGGTAACAATTTGTTATTTCGTAGTTTTTATGCTACTGCCTATCAAGGCGTGATTATGAAAAATTCTAAGGGGTTTCCTACTAATGCATTGTATGGCTTTATTAATATGATGCACAAGATTGTAGAAGAGGAATCTCCTTCTTATATTATGGTGGCTTTTGATAAAGGTAAAACTTTTCGACATGATAAGTATGATGAATATAAGGCTGGTAGAAGTGAAATGCCAGATGAATTGCGATTACAATTTCCTAAAGCAAAAGAAGTTTTAGATGCGCTTGGTATTAAGCATTTTGAAATTGATAATTATGAAGCGGATGATATTATCGGCACTCTTTCTTTAGAAGTTGAAAATCGTGATGATTTTGTTGCCACTATTATTAGTAGTGATAAAGATTTATTACAACTTGTTAGTGATAAAGTTGTGATGAAGTTATTGAAACAAAGTGGTCATATTATGATGACAAAAGAAGAATTTGAAAAAACTTATCAAGTTCCTCCGATTCGTATGATTGATTTAAAAGCCTTAATGGGGGATGCTAGTGACCATATTCCTGGGGTCAAAGGAATAGGGGAAAAGACTGCTATTAATTTACTTTCTAAATTTGAAAGTTTAGATAATCTATATAATCATATTGATGAAGTGACAGGAAAGACAAAAGAAAAATTACAGAATGATAAAGATAGTGCCTATATGAGCTATGATTTAGCAACTATTTATCGAGAAGTTCCTTTAGATTTTACCTTAGAGGACTGTAAATATACAAGAGAGAATACAAAAGAATTTAAATCATTATTAGAAGAGTTTGAATTTCATTCATTATTAAAAAAGTTTCATTTAGAAGGAGAAAATAATGATGCTTTAGTTGAAGTGAAAAAAGAGAGTGAAGATATTAAAATCTTACCAATAGATGAATTGAAGTCTAATACATTTTCTTTTTATGTAGAGACTAGGGGAAGTGTTTATAGTAAAAGTGAAGTTTTAGGTATTGGTATTTATGATGGTATTTCTGGATATTTTTTATCTAAGGATGAGCTGAATAATTATAAAGACTTGTTTTCTGGTAAAAGTTTTAAATATACATATGATTTAAAGAAAGATATTGTTGTTTTACATTCTTTAGGTATTGATGTTAATAATGTTACTTTTGATACTATGATTGCAACATATTTACTTGATTATGTGGTAAAAGATGATATTAGTTTTGTAGCACAAGCTTTTGATGTTAAACTTCCTTTATATGATGATTTGTTTGGTACTGAAAAAAGGCCGAAAGAAGTTAGTTTAGAAGTATTACGTGATGTATGTTGTCGTAAAGCCAAATTTATTTATGATACACGTAATCAGTTATTAGAAGAGTTACAAAAGAATAACGAATTAGATTTATTTCAAAAGATTGAGATGCCATTATCTAGAGTACTTGCTGATATGGAGTTAACTGGTATTAAGGTTGATGTAGATTATTTAGATAAAGTGGCTAGTGAATTGAAGAGTCAGATGGAAGTGATTGAAAAAGAGATTTATGAATTAGCAGGTGTTACTTTTAATATTATGTCTCCTGCACAATTATCTAAGGTTTTGTTTGAAACTTTGGAAATTCCATATCCTAAACGTGTTAAGGATGGAAAGTATTCTACTAGTAAAGATATTTTAGATAAAATTCGTTTTGTTCATCCTATTGTTGATAAGATATTGGAATATCGCACTTTAGCAAAACTTTATACTAATTATGCTGTTGGTCTTAAAGCAGAGGTCCGTGAAGATGGTAGAATTCATACTATTTTTACTCAGACATTAACACGTACTGGTAGACTTTCTAGTATTAGTCCAAATTTACAAAATATCCCAGCAAGAGCAGAATATTCTAAATTAATTCGTAAAGCGTTTGTTCCTGATGATAATTCAAAGTTATTATCTAGTGATTACTCGCAAGTTGAACTTAGAATTTTTGCACATATGTCAAAGGCTGAGAATTTAATTCAAGCATTCGTTGATGGAAAAGATATTCATACTAAGACAGCTTCTGATATCTTTCATGTTTCTATGGATGATGTTACGAAAGATATGAGACGTACTGCGAAAGCTGTTAATTTTGGAATTTTATATGGAATTAGTAGTTTTGGACTTAGTGAAGATTTAGGTATTGATATTGCTACTGCTAAAAAGTTTATTGATAATTATTTAGAAACATATCCTGGAATTTCTGAATATATGGAAGAAGAGAAGAAAAAAGCTTATGAGTTAGGGTATGTTACAACTCTTATGAATCGTCGTAGAGTTATTGAAGAATTAAAGAATAAAAATTATATGATACGTAGTAGTGGAGAGAGAATGGCATTAAATACTCCAATTCAAGGAACAGCGGCTGATATATTAAAAAAGGCTATGGTAGAGATCTATGATGAATTTAATAAGCGTGGATTAAAGAGTAAAATGTTAATACAGGTTCACGATGAATTGGTATTTAATGTATTAAATGATGAACTTGAAGAAGTTAGTTCTATAGTAAGAGATATTATGGAAAATACTATTCAACTTAGTGTTCCATTAAAAGTAGATATTGAATATGGAGATAATTGGTACGAAGCTAAATAATAGGGAAGTAGGTGTAGTATGCCAGAAAAACCAGAGGTAGTTACGGTTGCAAATACATTAAAGAAACAAGTTCTTGGGAAAACAATTACTGATTGTAGTGTTTACTGGGATAATATTATTGCTTATCCTACAGTAGATGAGTTTAAACAAGAAATTATTGGTCAGAAGATACAAGATATTAGTACTAGAGGAAAATGGTTAGTTTTTGAACTAGATAAAGATTTATTACTTATTCATTTAAGAATGGAAGGAAAGTTTTTCTTTCGCAGTGTAGATGATGTAAAGAATAAGCATGAACATGTTTTCTTTACTTTAGATCAAACTATTAGTTTTCGTTTTCATGATGTTAGAAAATTTGGAAAAATGTATTTGTTAGATAAGAAGGATGCCTATTCTAAGAAGCCTTTATGTGAGTTGGGATTAGAGTATAATGATTTGGAATTGACTAGTGATTATCTATATCAGAAGATTCATTCTAAGAAGTTACCTATTAAAACGTTATTATTAGATCAGAGTATTATTACAGGAATTGGAAATATTTATGATGATGAGATTTTATTTTTGAGTCATATTTCTCCACTTCGTAAGGGTGACAAGATTACTAAAAAAGAGTGTGATAGTATTATTTTTAATACTCGAAAAGTTTTAGATGAAGCGATAGAAATGGGTGGAACTACAATCAAAAGTTTTACTTCTAGCGAAGGAGTTCATGGACTTTTTCAAAATAAATTATCAATTCATGGTAAGATAGGGGAGTGCACTGTTTGTGGTAGGTCCATTGTAAAAATTAAAGTTGGTGGAAGAGGTACTTATTACTGTCCTCATTGTCAGAAATAAACATTGAAAAAATGTTTATTTTTTCTTGATAAAATCATGAAAAAAAGTGTAGAAAGTTGTTTACAAATGTTTCCTTTTTTTGTATAATGATATCTGTTCGGAAGGAGTAGTTAAGTATGAAAAAAACAAAAATAATTTGTAGTATCGGTCCTTCTTCAAATCAACCTGATGTTATGGAACAGATGGTGTTGGCTGGTATGAATGTTGCTAGAATTAATTTTACACATGCAACAATTGAAGAAAGAGATTTAGCTTGTGCTTCTGTGCGGGAAGTAAGAAAGCGTACTGGAAAAAATGTTGCGATTTTATGGGATACTAAAGGTCCTGAATTTCGTAGTGGAATGTTAGAAAATGATTCTATTCAATTGATTAATGGTAAAACTATTCGCATTGTTAAGGAAAATGTTCTTGGTAATGAGGAAAGATTTAGTGTTAATCATCCGGAAGCATTGGATAGTTTACATGTTGGTTCTGTCATCTTACTTGAAAATGCAAAGATGAAACTTGAAGTTATTAGTAAAGAAGAAGACGGAGTTACTTGCAAAATCGTTGCTGGTGGGGTTCTTGGAAATCGTAAGAGTATGAGTGTTCCTGGAATTAAGTTAAATATTCCATATGTTAGTGATTTAGATCGTGCTGATTTAGAATATGCTTGTGCTCATGGTGGAGAGTTCTTGGCAATCTCTTTCGTTTCTTGCAAAGAAGATGTTTTAGAGATTAAAGAGATTTTAAAAGCTCATGATCGTTTAGATTTAAAAATTATTTGTAAGATTGAAAGTGAATTAGGAATTAAAAACTTAGAAGAAATCTTAGAAGTATCAGATGGTGTTATGGTTGCTAGAGGTGACTTAGGTACTGAAGTAGCTAGTGAACGTTTACCAATCATCCAAAAAGACATGATCAGAACTTGCCGTCGTATGGGTAAAATCTGTGTTGTTGCAACTGAAATGCTTGAAACAATGATGGAAAATACTCGCCCTAAGAGAGCAGAAACTAGCGATATTGCTAATGCTGTTTTAGATGGTACTGATGCAGTTATGTTAAGTGGTGAAACTACAGTTGGAAAACATCCAATTGAAACAGTTGCTGCTATGGCTAAGATTTGTGAAGTTACAGAACAATATGCTAAATTTGATTATATTGATGAAAATAAGCAAACAAGTTCTGTTCCTTATGCAATTGCACAGAGTGTTGTTGAGGCTGCTGGTTGGTTAAATGCCAAATTAATTTGTGCTGCTACTATTAGTGGTAATACAGCTAGAATGATTAGTAATTTAAAACCAAGTGCTCCAATTTTAGCACTTTGCCCAGATGAAAAAGCTGGACGTAGATTAGCATTAAACTGGGGTGTAGAACCTGTACAATTACCAATTTGTAATTCTACTGATGAAGTATTAACTGAAAGTGTTAAGAAGGCTCGTGAATCTATGCCGCTTGAAAAGGGAGATATTGTGTTAATTACTGGAAGTTTCCCTAATACAGGTGTTTCACGTCCTACAAACTTAATGAAGATTGAAGAAATAGAAGATTAAATCGGCATGAGATTGCTGATTTTTTTCTTGTTGTTATTTAGAAGTTATGATATTCTAATTGTAAGGTATTTTGAGGTGGAGTTATGGGATATATTAAGAGAGTTATAGGGCATCCTATTATTTTTGGGTTTCTTCTTTTTTTAGTTCTTTTTTTTATTTGCTTCTCCATTTTTGCTTCTTTTTTCCGTGATAGAGAAGTAGATTATACGCATTTAAAAAAGGATTATGATAAGGAATACATTGTTCTTGATTCTACTGTCCCTCAATTCAACTTATCTTCTTCTGGAGTATCTGGTTTAAATAAAGAAATAAAAAAAGATTTTTTATTTTACCGTAAGCAAATTGGTGTTACTTATGATATTAAAAGTTATTTGTCTTCTTCTATTTTGTCACTAGTTATTTCTTTTACTTATACTGAGGAGGGTAACACTCTGTATGAAACGACTAAATACTGCACTTATAATTATGATTTAGAAAATGAAGTTGTTCTTTCTGATAAAGAATTATTAGATTTGTATGGATTAACAACAAAACAAGTAAAAATGTTTTTAGAACAGAAATTTAAAAATACTTATTATTATCAACTTTCTAAACAGCAAATAGATTCTTCTGTTACTTATTCTTATTTTTTACAAAGTAAGGGTATTCATAATTATATGGATAATATTTCTTTTTCTGTTGAAAAGGGTAGTCTTATTTGTTATAGACCATTTTATATCTGTCTCTTATACACATCTGACGCTGCCGACGATAAGGCTC
>ENA-OZGJ01000379-OZGJ01000379.1-human-gut-metagenome-genome-assembly--contig:-NODE-379-length-12433-cov-7.934723_pt1 | contig 12433 bp, 10 predicted proteins | sample MGYA00244654_ERZ653654 | MGnify/ENA primary metagenome ERZ653654 (study PRJEB26926, sample SAMN06164964) | human gut metagenome | biome: ENVO:00009003; feature: ENVO:2100002; material: ENVO:00002003... | reverse complement strand
TAACCTCTTGTGTGAGCAAGCTCCCACCGAGGTATTCCGTTCTATTTTTGCATGGTTCGTAAACTCTCAAGTTACAACATCTCTGTGCTGATAGTACCACTTGTAAAGTCCTGTCGGAATCGGTATAATATAAGTAATTGGGAGGTAAAAATATGCTGCTTACATTAGTACCGCTTTTTGATGAAAATATGGCCGTATGTGCCTATTCCTTTTTTACCCAGAGAGAAAATTACCTGTTGAATCCGTTGCTGCTTGGGACAGCACAATTTGATGGAGCATCACAGATCACCGGATTGGAATTGATCCAAAAGATGGGAATCGATACATTGTCTCAGGGAAAAGAGATTTTTGTACCGATCACCAATATTTCTATTTTTGCGGATATTACGGAGCAGTGCGATGCACCTCATGAAAAAATCGTACTTTTGATCGATAATACCATTCCGCCGATTGAAATGTATGTCAATCGTCTGAAGGAATTGAAACAGCAAGGCTATAAACTTGCCATTCGCAAGCTTGCGGTCAGTGATTTTGAAAATTACAGAGAAGTCCTGAAGCTGATGGATTATGTCCTTCTGAATAACCGTAAAATAGCCATTGACAAAGCCAAGATTTATTTCGGAAAATTATTCCCGAATATCAGTCTGTGTGCCGGTAATATTGATACCATGGAGGACTTCGAGAGACTGAAGGAGACCGGCGGATATCGTTTCTATGAGGGTAAGTTCTATCGTGTTCCCATTACGAAGGGACAGACAGATGTGGCACCCTTGAAGGGTAACTATATTGACCTGCTGAATATTGTGAACAGCCCGGATTTTGAACTCACAACAGCGGCGGATATCATCAGCCGTGATACCGCACTCACGATCGATCTGCTGAAAATGGTTCAGCCACTGGCTGTAAATTCGGAGATTACGTCTATCCGTCATGCGGCTGCCATGCTGGGACAGCGGGAACTGAAAAAGTGGATCAATACGGCAGTAGCCAATGCTTTGTATGCGGATAAGCCGAATGAGGTCACCAGATTATCTCTGCTTCGTGCGAAATTTGCCGAGAATCTGGCGGAAGCGTTTGGCCTGAAGGCGCAGAAGGATGAATTGTTCCTGATGGGATTGTTCTCCGTGCTGGATGTGATCCTCGAGAAACCCATGGCAGAGGCTTTGAAGGTGGTCCATGTGGCTGGCGAGATCAGCAATGCACTGATCTACCGCATCGGCGTACTGGCACCGGTGTACGATTTTATGCTGCAGTATGAGACAGCCAACTGGGCGGAGGTATCCCGCCTGATGCTATTAAAGAATATTGATATGAATACAGTATATGAAGCCTATACATCGGCGTTGAAGTGGTATCGTACCGTACGTTGATTGTATTAAAAAATGTACTTGTGTTTTGTATACATTTATGTTATTTTCTTGAATGACTTGTAATTATATCCTCCGGCAGTCCAAAGGACGCCAGATGGAGGAATAGTAGCAAAGGCGCAAAAAGCGCGGAAAGGAAATTTCATATGAAAAAAAACAAGACACTTGAGATGGTACAATTGGCCGTACTCATCGCGATCATGCTGATTCTGGCATTTACCCCGCTTGGGTATCTGCGCATCGGACCGTTAGCAATCTCCCTGATGACCATTCCCGTAGTCATCGGTGCAATGATCCTGGGACCCGCAGGCGGAGCCGTTTTGGGACTGGTATTCGGACTGACCAGCTTTTACCAGTGCTTTGCAGGAGATCCTTTTGGAGCAGCTTTGGTAGCAATGAATCCGTTTTTCACTTTCCTGGTATGCATCCCTACCAGAACGTTAATGGGATGGCTGTCCGGTGTGATCTTCAAGGCACTGTGGAAGATCGACAAGACGAAGACCGTAACTTACTTCGTGACCGGTCTGCTGGGAGCATTTATGAACACCCTGTTCTTCATGTCTACTCTGATGATCTGCTTCGGTCATACCGAGTATCTGCAGAGCATGAATGCAACCGGAGCGAATCTGTTTATGTTCGCCGTAGCATTCTGTGGTATCAACGGAGCACTGGAGATGCCTATGAGCTGTGTAGTAGGTGGTGGCGTTGCGAAGGCAGTCAGCGTAGCACTGAAGAAGAATGCAGCAACAGAAGAGAAATAATCAGATTTTCCGAAACGAAAAATATATAAAATATACAAACAGACCCCCGGAGTATGACAGATGGTCATGCCGGGGGTTTTCCATGTGGAAATTTTGAATACGGAATTCATGTGCCGAAATGCATATATAGGCAGAAAGGATGGTCATTACAGCGACGCCCACATTGTCTGTAGGATATCTGCCGTGGCAGCAACATTCCCCTGGATCATGGGAGCGGATCCGCCACCTTTTGCGGAAAGCTCCCGGCGCATGCGGTCTGCCAGTTCCTGACAGTTACAGGAAACACTGCCTACAATAAATCGATAACCGTTTGTATCATCTCCGGCAAAGATACCACAGTAACCGGAATATTTTCCGGTCAGGGTATTCACAGCGTTACGTAGGGCAATGGCATCCAGTTCACCGACGAAGAGAAGCACGTGGTGTACTTCTTCCGGAGAGGGGAGTGCGTTCATCTGTACCTTCAGAAGTTCTGCCTGTAAAGCATTGGCGCGTTCTTTTTGCAGCCGTGCATCCTCTTTTGCGCGAGCAACAGCACCTGCTACTTCCGGCTGTTTCGCTGAGAGCAGAGAAGAAATTGCCCAGATGGAATCCTGTTTTTCGGTATAATCCGCCAGAGCACGGTCTCCGCAGAGAATATTGATGCGGACACCGCCTCTGTGGCTCTGCACATTTACAACTTTGATGAGACCGATCTGTCCGGTGGTATCTACATGCGGAGCACAGCAGGCACACAGATCCACGCCGGGGATCTCGACGATACGTACATTTTCCGTGAGAGCCAGCTTGCTACGGTAATTTAAGCTCGCCAGTTCTTCGGCGGTGGGCCAGCTGATGTTGACCGGAAGATTTTTCCAGACATAAGTGTTAGCCTCTTGCTCGATGAGACGCAGCTGCTCCAGAGAGACTTCTCCGTTCATATCCAGTGTCACTTCTCTGTCGCTTAAATGGAAGCCTACGTTTTCCAGTCCGAAATGGGAGTGCAGTAAGCCGGAGATCATATGCTCTCCGGAGTGCTGCTGCATGAAATCAAACCGGCGGTTCCAGTCCACATGACCGGTGATCCGGGTGCCGACGGGAAACTCACAGGCCGTTTTATGATACAGGATGCCCTGTTTGATGCTGACATCCAGTACTTCCTGACCGTTTAAGGTGCCTTTGTCGGCGGACTGACCACCTTCTTCCGGGAAAAAAGCGGAAGCGTCCAGAACGATCCTGTAATATCCCTCTTCCTTGTCGGGAACACATTCCATCACCACAGCGGTAAAATCCGTCTGGTGCACATTTTCATAATAGAGTTTGCGGGTTCCCAGGGAGTTCATTTGAGCATTTTCGATACGATCCATAGATGCCTGTCCAATCTGCTGTAGGAAAACAGCGTTTTGTGATAATTGAAAAATAGAAAATACATATCTATTTTATATCAGACCCGGTGGAAAAAGCAATGGAAAATGTAAGCTTTTACACAGCTTTGTCAGATTCTCCAAGGAGTATCGGGATTGCGTAATTGTTTTTTGTAGGTTTTTACGCAGACAGGGTCTATTGCGACGCATTTTTTTTTATGATATAATAAATCGATTATGCAGATACCAGATTTAAACGGCAGAGGCCGACCGTGCTTGCACGGGGAGGCAGGTGCCAATTTAAATCGCCAAAACATGAGGATGCAGCGATTTGCGGAAGCAAATCCGCGGAATCCGAATGTTTTCAGAAGTGCGGGAGCTGCGAAGCAGCGGAGCAATTCGTGGGTATCGTAGACAATGCAGATACCCAGCGGAGCAATTCGCAGGTATTGTAGGAGACTGAGAGAAATACAAACGTCGCAAAAAGCGGCAGAATGTGAGGAAAGAATGAAGGCATTTTTGATTTTGGAAGATGGAACGGTGTTCGAAGGAACGCACATCGGTGCAGACAAAGAGATCATCAGTGAAATCGTATTTAACACATCCATGGCCGGATATCTGGAGGTCCTGACGGATCCGTCCTATGCAGGACAGGCTGTATGCATGACTTACCCCCTGATCGGTAACTATGGCATATGCAGGGATGACTGCGAGTCGGAGAGACCCTGGCCGGATGGATTCATCGTCAGAGAGCTTTCACGTATTCCCAGCAACTTCCGCTGTGACTGCACAATACAGGAATACTTAGAGGAGAACGGTGTGCCCGGTATCGCCGGTATCGATACCCGTGCGCTGACCAAGATCCTGCGTGAGAAGGGTACCATGAACGGCATGATCACCACCAACGAAGCCTATGACCTGAACGAAGTACTTCCGAAGCTGAAAGAGTATACCACAGGCAAGGTCGTGGAAAAGGTGACCTGCAGGGAAAAATATGTGGTAGCGCCCACCACGGAGCTGGCACAGAACGGACCTCTCTCCGGTGCAGCGCGTTTTGATAAAGATGCTTATGAAAAGGGCGTCAGAGAGCCCAAGCCCGCACTGGTAACGGAACTGTCCGGACAGGGACTGAAGGTAGCTCTGTTAGACCTGGGAGCCAAGAGAAATATCGCCAGATCCCTGGCAGAGAGAGGCTGTGAGGTGACCGTATACCCCGCTGGAACTCCCGCACAGGAGATCATTGATGATAATCCTGACGGTATCATGTTAAGTAACGGACCGGGAGACCCCAAGGAGTGTACCGGTGTGATCGCCGAGATCAAAAAGTTATACGATACCGAGATCCCTATTTTCGCAATCTGTCTGGGACATCAGCTGATGGCTCTGGCTACCGGCGCAGATACCCATAAAATGAAATACGGACACAGAGGAGGCAACCATCCGGTAAAGGATCTGATGACCGGAAGAGTATATATTTCCTCTCAGAACCACGGCTATGTGGTAGATACCGATAAGCTGGATCCGTCCGTAGCGGTTCCCGCATTCATCAATGTCAACGACGGTACCAACGAGGGTCTGTCCTACACCGGCAAGAATATTTTTACCGTACAGTTCCATCCGGAAGCATGTCCGGGACCCCAGGACTCCGGTTACCTGTTTGACCGGTTCATTCATATGATGAGAGGAGAGAACTAAGATGCCCAAGAATCCTAATGTAAAACGAGTAATGGTAATCGGCTCCGGTCCTATTGTCATCGGACAGGCAGCGGAATTCGACTATGCAGGTACCCAGGCCTGCCGTTCCCTGAAGGAAGAGGGAGTAGAGGTAATCCTGGTGAACTCCAATCCTGCGACCATCATGACCGATAAAGATATCGCAGATAAGGTATATATTGAGCCCCTGAATGTAAAGGTTCTGGAGCAGATCATTGAAAAGGAAAAACCCGACAGCATTCTTCCCACCCTGGGAGGACAGGCTGGTCTGAACCTTGGCATGGAGCTGGAGGAGTCCGGTTTCCTGGCAGCTCACAATGTAAAGCTGTTAGGTACTACCGCGGCTACCATCCGTAATGCGGAAGGCCGTCAGGAGTTCAAGGATCTGATGGAGCGTATCGGCGAACCCTGTGCAGCATCCAAGGTCGTTGAGAACGTGGAAGACGGTGTGGAATTCACCAACACCATCGGCTATCCTGTTGTACTGCGTCCTGCTTATACCCTGGGCGGTTCCGGCGGCGGTATCGCACACAATCAGGTAGAGCTGGAAGAGATCCTGGAGAACGGTTTACGTCTGTCCCGTGTAGGACAGGTACTGGTAGAGCGTTGTATCGCGGGCTGGAAAGAGATCGAGTACGAAGTAATGCGTGACAGCGTAGGCAACTGCATCACCGTATGTAATATGGAGAACATCGATCCCGTCGGCGTGCATACCGGAGACAGTATCGTAGTAGCGCCTTCCCAGACCCTGAGCGACAAGGAGTACCAGATGTTACGTACTTCCGCTCTGAAGATCATCAACGAACTGCAGATCACTGGTGGATGTAACGTACAGTTTGCACTGCATCCCACCAGCTTTGAATATTGTGTTATCGAGGTAAATCCCCGTGTCAGCCGTTCTTCCGCACTGGCAAGTAAGGCGACCGGTTACCCCATTGCGAAGGTAGCAGCGAAGATCGCACTGGGCTTTACTCTGGATGAGATCAAAAATGCCATTACCCACAAGACCTATGCCAGCTTCGAGCCGACACTGGATTACTGTGTAGTAAAGATTCCCAGACTGCCTTTCGATAAATTTATCACTGCAAAACGTACTCTGACCACACAGATGAAGGCAACCGGTGAGGTTATGAGTATCTGCAATAACTTCGAGGGAGCACTGATGAAGGCCATCCGTTCCCTGGAGCAGCATGTGGACTGCCTGCGCAGCTATGATTTCAGCACTTTGTCTGTGGAGGAACTGTTAGAGCGTCTGAAGATCGTGGATGACCAGAGAATCTATGTGATCGCTGAAGCAATCCGTAAGGGTATCAGTTATGAACAGATCCACGACATTACAAAGATCGACCTGTGGTTCATTGACAAGATCGCCATTCTGACCGAGATGGAGCATGCACTGGAGACACAGCCCCTGACAGTGGATCTGCTGAAGGAAGCCAAGAGAATCGAGTTCCCGGATAACGTCATCGCAAGACTGACCGGCAAGACCGAGGAAGAGATCAAGAAGATGCGTTATGACAACGGCATTAAGGCTGTCTACAAGATGGTAGACACCTGTGCCGCAGAGTTTGCAGCTTCCACTCCTTATTATTACTCTGTATTCGGCGGCGAGTGCGAAGCCAAGGAGACCACCGGACGCAAGAAAGTCCTGGTACTGGGTTCCGGTCCTATCCGTATCGGACAGGGTATTGAGTTCGACTATTGTTCCGTACATGCTACCTGGGCATTTTCCGAGGCAGGCTATGAGACCATTATCATCAACAACAACCCGGAGACTGTAAGTACCGACTTCGATATTGCGGACAAGCTGTATTTCGAGCCTTTGACTCCGGAAGATGTGGAATCTATCGTAAATATTGAGCATCCCGATGGTGCTGTGGTACAGTTCGGCGGACAGACCGCTATCAAGCTGACCGAGAGCCTGATGAAGATGGGCGTGCCCATCCTGGGCACCAAGGCGGAGGATGTAGATGCCGCTGAGGATAGAGAACTGTTCGACAAGATTCTGGAAGAGACCGAGATCCCCCGTGCAGCCGGCGGTACCGTATACACTGCAGAGGAAGCTAAGGCGGTTGCCAACAGACTGGGCTATCCCGTACTGGTACGTCCTTCCTATGTATTGGGCGGACAGGGCATGCAGATCGCTATCTCCGATGAAGAGATCGAAGAATTCATGGAGATCATCAATCGTATCGCACAGGATCACCCGATCCTGGTAGATAAGTATTTACAGGGTAAGGAGATCGAGGTCGATGCTGTATGCGATGGTATCGATATCCTGATCCCCGGTATCATGGAGCATATCGAGAGAACCGGTATCCACTCCGGAGACAGTATCTCCGTATACCCGGCTCCGACCATTGATAAAGTAGTAAAAGAGAAGATCGCAGAGTACACCAGAAGACTGGCAAAGGCACTGCATGTCAAGGGACTGATCAATATCCAGTTCATTGCTATCGGTGACGAGGTATATGTCATTGAGGTTAACCCCCGCTCTTCCCGTACCGTACCTTATATCAGCAAGGTAACCGGTATTCCTATCGTGGATCTGGCGACCGAAGTGATCATCGGCAAGACCATCCGTGAGCTTGGATACGAGCCCGGCTTACAGCCTGAGGCAGAGTATTTTGCCATCAAGATGCCCGTGTTCTCCTTCGAGAAGATCCGCGGTGCCGAGATCAGTTTAGGACCGGAGATGAAGTCCACCGGTGAGTGCCTGGGTATTGCCAAGACCTTCAATGAGGCGCTGTACAAGGCATTCCTGGGAGCAGGCGTAGAACTGCCCAAGTATAAGAACATGATCATCACCGTGAAGGATGCGGATAAGGGTGAAGCCATTGAAGTCGGAAGACGCTTCGAAAAGCTGGGATACACCATTTATGCTACCAGAAGTACCGCAGCTGCTCTGAATGAAGCAGGTGTGAAGGCGAGAAAGGTCAACAAGATCTCTCAGGAATCCCCGACCGTGATGGATCTGATCCTGGGACACAAGATCGACCTTGTCATCGATACCCCTACCCAGGGCCGTGACAAGACCAGAGACGGTTTCCTGATCCGCCGTACCGCTATCGAGACCGGTATCTACTGCATCACCGCAATGGACACCGCCAATGCTCTCGTGACCAGCATGGAGCATATGAACGATTGCAAGGAACTGACACTGGTGGATATTGCACAGCTGTAAAAATATAAAAAATGGAATTGAGCAGGAGGGGAATATTTAATAAATTTTCTCTCCTGCTTGATTTATGTCAAAAAGAGAAGAACGCTGACTGCAAAAGTGCAAATCCGAAAATAAAATCCGTAAGTGCGGCATATAATAGGCGTATGGTAAATATTGTATGATCGCAAGCCTGTATCCCGCAGGCGGATTGGAGTCTCATGTTAGAAGAACATTATCCTTTTGTCGCACAGCCCCTGCCCTACGAATATGATGCCCTGCTTCCGGTACTGGATGAGGAGACACTGCATTTTCACCATGATAAGCATTATCAGACCTATGTGGACAAGCTGAATGCAATTCTCGCGGATTATCCTCAGTTACAGCAAATGACCTTGACGGAACTGCTTACTTCGGAGGATAATAAACTTGCATCCTTGCAGGAGGAAGCCCGGGAAAGTATTCACAATAACGGTGGCGGCGTATACAACCATCAGCTGTATTTTGACAGCATGCGAAGCCCTGTGGGGCAGGAACCCTGCGGAACATTGGAAGAGGCCCTGATCCGGGATTACGGATCGGTGAGACAATGGAAAGAGCAGATGACCCAGGCAGCCATAGGAGTCTTTGGTTCCGGATGGGCGTGGCTTGTAAGTGATCAGGACGGTACCCTTATGATCCTGACCACAGCGAACCAGGATGTGCCGGATCTGAGATTGTATACACCGATATTGCTGATAGATGTGTGGGAACATGCCTATTATTTACAGTACCGGAACCGCAGACCGGATTATGTGCAAGGGTGGCATAAGCTGATCCACTGGAAAAAGGCGGAGAGACGTTATGAACAGGTCCTCTGCAGACTGGAAAGAGGAAATGAAAATGGAGAACAGACCGATCATAAAAAAAGAACAGGTAGAGACCGTCTATGACAGCAGATTCATCAAGGTATTTGATCTGCAATATGAGCCCGGAAAGCATTATTTTGATGCCACCAGGAGAAGTATAGAGAATCTGGCGGCAGTAAAGAATGACGAAGAATTTAAACAGATGCTGCCGGATGCGGTAAGCTGTGTTGTGATCCTGAACGTTAAGAATCAGGAGCCGAGACTCTGCTTAAGCCGTGAGTATCGTTATCCGGCGGGACAGTTCCTGCTAAGCGTTCCGGCAGGACTGTTAGATCCGGAGGATGCGGCACAGGAAAATCCGGTGTTTCATGCGGCAATCCGGGAACTCTGCGAAGAGACCGGCATCACACTGGAAGAAAGTGACAGCATCCGTCTGGTGAATCCCCTGGTATTCAGTACCCCGGGTATGACGGACGAGAGCAATGCACTGGTGCAGATCACGCTGAACCGTGAGGAGATGCCGAAGGTAAGCCAGGAAGGTGCCGTAGGTACGGAATGCTTTGACGGCTTTTTATTGGTGTCCCAAGATGAAGCACAGAAAATCCTAAAAGACGGCGTGGATGATCAGGCGCTTTTCTATCCCTTATATACCTGGGCGGCACTGATGTGCTTCGTGACGGGAATGTGGGAATAAGGGAACCTATCCCCGGAGCGTTATCACCGTGTGGAAGGTCAGAGTAGCATCGTTATAGTACATTTGGATATCCCCGTGGTATTTTTCACAGATCTTGCGGATGCTTTTCAGCCCGAAGCCGTGAGAACGCTTATCCGCTTTGGTAGTGGCTGGATCTGCCACATCATTTTTAAAAGGGTTTACGCGGCAGGAATTGACCACTGTGATCAGAACAAAAGGTGTATTTTCCCGCTTGCTGCCATTAACTTCGATATAAGCGTCGGGAACTTTCCCGGCAGCTTCCATGGCATTATCCAGCAAATTGCAAAAAAGAGAAGTAAGGTCACTGTCCGGCAGAAAATGCAGTACACCACTGCGGATGTCAGCGGTAAAACTGATTCCCTGTTCAGTACACTGCCGCCTGTACCTTGCCATAATGGCGTTCAGAAGTTCGTTGTCGCAGATGCGGGCGGACTCTTTGAAATCCGAAGAGAGAAGCAGTTCGTTAATATAGGCGTTGACTTTGTCCGGGGCATTCTGCTCGTTCAGAGATGCAATGGATTGCAAATGCTTCTTAATATCATGAATGAGAATTGCCTGGTTTTCGCTCTGCGAAAGCAGCATCTTATAATATTCCGTAAAATCTGTTTCCTTCTGCAGTAACAGCTGCACCTCTGTATATTTCCGATTTTTTTCCCGATTGTACTGATTGATTCCAAATACCAGCAGATTCATAAGTAACAGGAAAAAGGCACTGAGAGAGATCATCCGGTTCGTCCCGGGAGTCAATGTATACTGATCACCCATTCCCACAAAAGTAAGCATGATGAATATCGATGTGACGGGAATGATCATCAGCAGCACAACAGAACTATCGTAAGGATCTGTAGTTTTCTGCCAACTTTTGAACAAATGCGTAATCAGATAAATGACTGCAAAAAAAGAAATCTTGCTGCACAGGATAAAAAGAAGGGTATTGTGGAAAGAACCCATCTGCATATAAAAATGGGGAGCGGTCCGGGCGATGATGCTATATACGATCAGCTCGCACATTCCCATGACAGCAGCAAGCAATGCGGAATGGAAGGCAGCTGCGCGCCATTTGACATCGTATTGTGTGACCAGAAACAGAAAATTAGCAAACAGATACCAAAGCATATTCAGCCATTTGATGTTAAAAAAGGCTGCGGCACACAGGCAGGTATATAAAAGGCTCAGCACGACAAGCCTGTCGGACAGGGGGCGTTTCGGAGAAAATAGCCGGCTGGCATATTGCAGGAGAATGATGGCTTCCACCAGAAATGCAAAAATAATAGAAAAAATACTTTCCATAACTTACCTCGTACTTTCTAAATAGAGAAGATAAGCTTTCTTAAAGGCGCTGTATTTCCGTTTCGTCAGATAAGCGTCAAACTGACTGTTCGCCAGATGCACCAGCATACGGTCGAAGTCGGTAATGTGCTCATAGTTGACAATAAAACTCCGGTGCGTCTGAAAAAAGCGGTTGGAAGGCAGCAGCTCCAGCCAGTATGGCATGGTATGGATGGCTTCAAAGTCCTGCGTCGTGGTGTGGACGATCACTTTTTTCCCCTGTGCCTCCACCATAATGATAGAAGAGACCGGAAGAACGTGTACGCCCTGCCTGGTCTCAATAGGCACCTTCATCAGTCTGGAATGATACAGATCCAGAGCGTCCTTCAGATTCCGGAACAGACGCTGCCTGTCTATGGGCTTGGACAGATAACGGAATACATGGAACCGCATGGCTTCATCCAGATATTCGGAATAAGAAGTAATAATAAAAATGATAATATCTTTATCTTTCATTTTCAGTTCGTTTCCTACATAGATTCCGTCAAGCCCCGGCATCTCGATATCGAGAAAAAGGATATCCTTGTCTCCCGGATCCGCAAGCAGGGACTCCCCGTCTGAAAAGCAGACGATCTCCGGACAGCTCAGGTGCAGATGACTGAAATAGCTTTTCAGATATTTTTGCAGTTTTTCTACGATCAGTAAATCGTCATCGCAAATAAGAATACGCATCTTATACTCCATTCGATATCATTGATGCCTGCGGATTGTTCCGTACCAGACATGTGCCACTGGCATCATTATATAATAAGAAAACCCAAAATAGAATGTCGTTTTCACCCATTTTTGCCTTAGTTTTTGCTTTTCGGTTCGGAAGGGATGTCTCGTTTTTTGAAATATGCTATTCTGAAAATGCAAATCAGTATAAATCTTCAACGGATTTGTAACAAATAGTGCAAAATCTTTCGTTATGGTTAATGAAGAGGAAGGTTTCCATCCGCTCAATTGCTTTTCCGATTGCTCAATTGTATAATGATATCATTATCAAGTACAATTAAGGAGCAAAAACATCATGCAGAAAGAGAACCTGCATATCAGCAGATAGGCACAAGATATATCGATGATCCGGACTGGGGATATACATTCCTGAATGTAGAATGAAAGGAGCAGCTATGAAGAAAATTTTTTCAAATTACTACAAAATTATTTTGTCTGTTGTGATCCTGATTGTCCTGGTGCTGTCTCTTATACACATCT
>ENA-OZGJ01000368-OZGJ01000368.1-human-gut-metagenome-genome-assembly--contig:-NODE-368-length-12593-cov-6.473680_pt1 | contig 12593 bp, 9 predicted proteins | sample MGYA00244654_ERZ653654 | MGnify/ENA primary metagenome ERZ653654 (study PRJEB26926, sample SAMN06164964) | human gut metagenome | biome: ENVO:00009003; feature: ENVO:2100002; material: ENVO:00002003... | reverse complement strand
CGAGATTACTACGCGTCTCGTGGGCTCGGAGATGTGTATAAGAGACAGAAATTATGCAATTTATTAATTTACAAAAACGATGAGCTATATCCAAAACAATCTACAAGCTGGTGAAGAAATTAAATACAAAGCAGATATTCACTGGTATATATTTGCATATCCGGTAATACTACTATTATTAAGCGCCTTCTTTTCTTCCGCACAAACCGGATTATTCTATTATGTCAGCATATTTCTATTGTTGTCAGGATTATTCCAATTGATAAAAAGAATTCTTCTTAAGATGGGAGCTGAATATGTTGTCACAAACAAGAAAGTCATTCTAAAATCCGGTATTTTAAGCCGGGATGCCCTTGAATTGGTTTTAAACAAATGCGAAGGAATACGGATTAATCAAAGCCTCATGGGACGTATGCTCGGTTTTGGTTCTATTGTAGTTACTACAGGCGGGGTCACCAACAAATTTGACTTTATCACCAATCCTATAAAGTTCAGAAACGAAATCAATGCACAAATTCAATAAGAATAAGTGAAAAGCATTTAAAGAAATACAAAGAGAACGGGTATAAACACGCTTTTGCACATACATCCATACAAGGCTATACCTACGTACGAGCTTATGCGTATGTATATGTAAAATGCCTCAGTCCAGAATAAAATTCCATATCAAAGACAAGGGCGTTTTAAAAAAAGATCAAGAGCTTTTTAAAAAAGATAACCGCCTTTTTTTAAAAGAACAAGAGCTTTTTTTAAAATGTCTTGTTCTTTTTTACCGCTGCCGCGAATCCGTAAGCTATCATTTCGTGGAAGTTTCCTCTTTCATGCGCATTTCTTACGAGGAAAAGGCTTGAAAACGCCCTACTTTATACCAGGCAGGAACTGTCTATAAAAAAGAATATATGGCTGACAGCAAGCATATTATGTGAAAATCAACTTCAAAACGTAGTGAGGGCATGAGAGTATAAGTGAGAGCAATTTTTTTTACCATTATCATATAAGTCATTTATAATAAACCCATTATACATACAGTGAGGGCATGAGGGTATAAATACCCCGAACTTCCCAGCGAGAGCTGAAGCTTAAATACCATTGCTTTGACATACCACGACCACTACAAGTTGTACCCCATTTCCAACAGCTTTTTTTAGAAATGCTCAACAAAAAACAAGCCAGCCAATTCATTCTAAAAATATTTGAATTAGCCGGCTTGTTTGTATCCTTAGGTGTTCCCCTAAATAAGATTCGCCTAAACGGAAAAATGGAAAACTATCCGGTTATTCCTACGGATCAGTATCTCACATCGCGCACACAGAACACACCGGCTCTGCCGTATTTTTTCCGTTCTTCCTTGTCTTCCTCCACCATGCCTCTCTCATCTGAATAGTAGGGCATCATATGCATTTCTACCCGGCGAATTTTCAGCAACTCCAGTTCCGAATCGGTCTTCCAATAGTTCAGTATGTAGCCGGTAGGCGTATATTCGTGTCTACCGGGATAATAGCGGCTGTAAGAATACGCCGTACGGCAATGGAACACGGCGCAAAGCCGGTGCTTAAAGTTATGCTTCCTTTTATCACTTAAATCGCATGTCAGACTGAGTGGGTTGTACCAGCCGTAAGCATCACCTACGGCATCCTTGTCTCCCGGCTTCACCATGGGCGAGAAAGGCAGGTTGTCCTCATCCTGGAAGAAGTTGAATGCCAGCTGAATCAATGTCAGTTCGCGTTCATTAGGCAAGCGCCACGCTCCGGCGGGGGTCACTCCGTCTCCTGCTTCGTGATAGTCTTGGGCTATGGTAAACTTATCTCGTTTGGCATTGTCTATCTCAATAAGTTTCAATGTCGTACCTGTCCATGTTACCTTACTGGGAGTATCTTTATCAAATCTCAGGTGACTCGGGTCAGTGCACTCAAATTCCGCAATCGTATCCATCAGCATGGGTTCTTGTGCCAGCTGGAATTTCTTGTACAGACGGTTCTGCGTATCGCGTTCGTTATGGGGCTGAAGCTCCCGGTAACTGAACGAGCGCATGGCTTCGTCCGCCAAAAAGACTTCCAGTGTACGGCTTGCTTCATCGTATTTGTAATAAGGAGACGAAACTTCCCTGTCCATCCTGCCACTCACGACTCCGCTTCCCAAGCTCCTCACACTAATCATGTGCCTCAGATACGTATGACTTATGTATCCTCCCAGTTCCGACCATATTGTGGAATAAGGACCGTATGTACTGGCCGTATATCCCTGTACGGGATCCTTGTTTATCTTTTTCCCGTCTGCTCCTATATATATATCGAAAGACGATTTCCACAAGGCGGCTTCTTTTGCCATGGCAGGCTCTCCCAGCCACATACCCACCAATTGCCCTATGGCAGGTACATACCAGCGCAGTTCTGTCTCGTCCAGATAGCCGTTGCCGTTCAAATCACGGTTACGTATCAGCATGATAACCGGATCGTCGGCCTGTCCGCTAATCGGTCGGGATTCCTTCAGACTTCCATCTTTCCTCAGTATAAAACCGGATAGGAAAGGTGATGTTTTAAGCCCCCATTCCATACCATGTATATTACAATTTCCAACCTGACCATCCAGCTTTTGCCAAGTATTCTTTCTGCCGTCCCAAACTTCCCTCTCGCCCGGTTCTGGCTCATACAGGATGTGCTTCTGCTCTTCCACCGACTCCAAGCCGAATTTATTGAGAGTCTCATCGTTCATATCATAGAAGCAGGCAATGGAACGTTGTTTCAGCGTATAAACCGACTGCGACACCGCGCTCTTACCATCTTGGCTGAACTCGAGGTCGGTAGCAAGCGAGAAGATACGGTCCTTGCAGTTGATAAAATCTTTCAGATGTACCGGTACCGTAATACGCGGGTCGGGATGTCTTTCATAAAAGTTCTCATCCACAAAGCAGGTGTAGTACGCCGAATCCTCCTTGCTTGCATAAAACTCATCGAGCGCATCGAACACACTTTTCACCTTGCCTGGATAATAGTATTCCAGGAGATAGGGGCTTTCCTTATCCGGTTTTGTTCCATTATAGAAATAGTTATCCTTTTGCGTCTCTTTCGCAAACTCCAGCCACGCCAGATAGCCTTGTGCCACCTCTTTGGTAATACCGAAACTGCTCACGGATACACATTTGCCTTCCGAACCTCCGTCTGGGGTACCTTTAGGATAATACATCACCCCCATGACCCCGAAAGGTGTGTCGGTATACAGATAGACACCCTTCTCAATGTCTTTCCGCATGAATTTCATCTCCACCTGGTCAAAATGGGCATCGATATGTGCGAAAGCCTCATGCTTGAACACCACTCCTTCCGCTCCCGGAGTCTTTTCGTTCTCATCTTCCACTTCCACCACTATATCATCCACTCCGTTGATGGTTACATTATACGTATAGTGATGGTCGCGCTCCACGCTGAAGTGATTGAGGTCTTTCCCGAAATTACCCAAATGGATATAATAACGGACATCGGCAGCAACCGTCTTGTCTGCATTTTCAAACCATCCGGTCAGTTCAATATAAGTAGAAGCTTTCGGAGCAAACTCAAACTTGTAGTGCCCTTTGTGATTATCGGCATTATCAGCATGAAAATCATCGGGAGCGGTCTCTTCCGTATTTTTATTGTCGGCAGTCTTCACCACCTTATCCCGCTGCCTGTATTCGGTAATCTCCACGCCGGGTCTTACCTTGCGTATGTTCTCCGGCAGGTATATAGTAAAAGTGAGAGAATCCAGTAAACCGAAATTCACCGGCTTGGCATCTTCCACCAGGATACGGTCCCGCTCTTCTTCCGTCCACGCCTGTGCGGTGGGCGACACATAATGAGGTATATGGCGAACCGTGTAATCTCGCGCCGTAAACTTCACTCCTTTACCTTCCCTGATATTCATTGTAATCTTGCTCATCAGGCGTTTCAGCACAAACGAGTTGTCTTCATCGTGTTTACCGTCCGGCAACAGCGTATGAGTTTTTCCCTCTTCATCCGTATAACTGATTTGCCCCTGTTCGTTCACATGACATAATCCTGTATTGTTGTTCACCATACCCGTAAGCGGCAGATAACCGTCTACGCTGTGTATGTTTCCGTTCCACTTCGGGGTTGCTTTTTCAAAAAACTCCGCCTGAGTGCCCAGCGCATCCCCACCCGATACTCCCGGAAAGAAATTAAGGAACGAACTTTGCGCATTGCCCAACAGATAGATATACACATCGCCCACCGGAACATAGAACTTGATTTCACCGCACGTAGGGTCGTCATTATCGGCAATCCATCCGCCGGTAGCGCCTTCCAGCGGCTTATTGGACGGATTGGAGAACAGATGATAGGCTAACAACTCATTTTCTTCCGGATTGTCGCTCTTCGCTTCATATACAAAAGCCATCACGCCCGAAAGCTGGGAGTCATAATCAATCTCTCCACCTGCCGCACGGGTTGTAATCGTGGTAGTGATGCCACGTCCCACACCGAACGGAAGCCTCACCTCCACCCGCTTGTCACGGTCTACTCCCTGCAAGTCGTTTCCTTCGATGAACTCATCGGTGCAAGATGCAAGCGACAGGAGCGCCAACAGTCCCGCCGCCAGAATATGATTCACTGTTTTTTTCATCATGCTGTATATTTTTATCTGTTATTCGTCTGCCTAATTAAATTCCACATCTCCGCCTCCAGCTTCCCACGGAACAATCATCCAATGTGCTGTCATAGCCACGTGTCCATGCATGGAAATAACGGAAAACAGCCGCAGGTTCATGTTGGCTTCCACTTCGGGCAAAGCCACATATTGCATATCAGCCTCATGGCCTTCCGTACCGTCACTTCCCACTTTATGTTCATGCGACAGTATTTTCAGATAATATCCTTTCTCCTTGTCACCGGCAGGGGCGGAAGGATAAAGGTCGGCTATCCCATTAGGGTTGGCAAAGAGATAGACAGGTTTGGCCGGCATCCACTGAAATTGCTCCGGGTCTGTATTTCCCGCGTGTGCCAGTGCATTAATCTCGTTGATATGGGTTTTCTCTTTCAGGTTCTGTTCGTACTCCTCATACGCATCGGTACCCTCCTGAGGGGCATTCTCCGGTTCTTCCGGCCACCCCGCACTCAGAATCACCTTTCCGTTTTTCTGATGCCGGGAATCGGAACTGTCACCCGCTCCTTCCAGACAATTGAAAGCTCCCGTATATTCGTACTTCTCTTTTGAAAACAGATACCCGTATTCCGGTATATTATAAAGGTACAATCCGCGCCCCATATAGAGCTGTCCCTTTCCGGCATCGGTCACGTCCGCTTTGGCAAAGTACAGGTTCAGCTTCGCCACGCTTCGTTTCAAAACCAGCTTTATCTCCTGATGGTCGTTAGCAACCGTTTCGCGACACTTACCGGTCATCGGCACAATGGCAGAACAGTAAATTTTTCCCGTTTCATCCTTGCCTGTCTCCGTTCCGCCCGACACATATTCCGCTTCTGGCAGCCGGCTGAAAGTCAAGGACTCCAGTTTATCCGGCGTCACTTCCAACCCCTCAACCGGATGTACGCCTCCGGCAATCTCACCGGGCAGCACAAAAATATCTCCCTTGTTTTCGCAAAGCAGTTCTCCAGCCGCCTGTTCATTTGCCACTGCATAAAACCAGATTTCTCCTTGTGGCAGCTTCCATTCGAAAATATGGGTCTGCACATCCTCACCGCCATAATAATACCCCACCGGGCTACCGTTCTGAAAAGCATACACCCGGAGTGTCTTCACCTGCGAATCGAAATCATCCGTTTCTGCCGCCCTTGTATCGATTGAAAATTTCACCGTCACCGGTTCTCCCTTTCCGGGAAACTTCCCCTCCTGTTCGTCCGATGCACAAGCCGTCATTATCCCCGCCATTGCGGCAAACATACATATATATAAGTATTTCCGGATTTTCATATCTTACTCCTTCCTGTTTATGAGATTACCAATCTGCCGAAATATCCTTGCTGTCCCAATCACCCACACTCACTTTGACAGTAATGTCGGCATCACCGGCAGGTAGCGTTATTTTATAATGGTAAGTGTTCGACTTTATCCATTCCGTTGTCTGAGCTACATCCAAATATACTATCGCTTCTTTTGCCTCCGACAGCGGTTTACCGTCATAGGCATACTTAAAGGTTACCGCCACATCCTCCGTCACCGGCTGTGGCAACAGCAACACGCCATCCAGCACGGTAGCACTACTTCCGGCTTCTATCCGTACACTCCCGCTGCGTACGAAAGGAGTTTCCTCTTCCGCACAGTTCACCCGGCTTTGCCATGTCGAGTTTTCCGGTGTCCACAGCAAGTCACCTTTATAGTCCACACCGAAAAGTCTGATGTCCGACACTTCCGCCAGCTTCTCCCCGGTACGGACAGTTAATTTCACCTGTGCCAGTTCATGTTTGAATGCCAGAAGCACAGGCGCCATCGTTCCACCACCCTCATAAGTCACATCTGTCTCTGTTGCCGTCATCAAATCCACGGCATCCTTCCCCATTCCGGAAGAATCAAAACCCGTAACCCTGAGTTCGCCCTTGTCGTTGCAGGAAACTTCGGCAGCAATCCCCTCCTCCTTCATTTTTTCCGGATGCAACGCGAAAAAATCATAAGGCCTGCCTACAGCCCAGAAACGTTTCTCGCCATAGTTTCCCGACGGAGTAACTGAAGCGGCATCGAAAAACAGTTTCGGTCCATCGCTTTCCCGTACCCATCCCCACAGTGTAAAATTATCCATACCCTCCTTGTCACTTTCCACCACGGAGCGGGTGGCAACTTGTGTGCCAAAGGCAATCGGCACCTGTTGTTCCGGATTGTTTGCTTCCGTCATGCTATCGGAACAGCCGGCAGCGACCAGCATGGCCGTGACAAGAAGGAAATCCTTTTTAAAATCAAGTCGCATAGGCATTTATTTTTTTATTTGAATAAGTAGTGACCGGGAGGGGAACATTCAACCCCGCCCGGCCTGTTTATTTCCGCAACCTGATGGATGAAAAAGACAGGTTTGCAGCGGTTCAGTTTATTTTCCGGGTTTTGAATCAGGAACGCTGGCATCGAGATCCTGAGGATATTCAACAAAGTTATCCACAGTTACGTCGAATGTGATAGGAACCAAAACAGGTTCAGGATCCGGATTTTCAGGATCGGGATTTTCAGGATCGAAACCGCCGCCTTCACCAAAGATAAGAGTATAGACATAACGCTTGCCCTGCTTCCAGACCTGTGTAGCCAGATGGTCGGCCTCAGCTACTGTTTCTCCAACCAAGGAAACACCAACGAACTTGGTCACAGCACCCTCCTCAGGTTTAGGCCATAACTGAACACTTGTCTTAGTATCTACCAGACGGCATTTAACCAGCACACGTGCAGTACCCGTAATTTTATAAATAGGATCACCGTCAGCATCCACATCACCGGTATTTGTAATCCACGGATTCAAGACCTGCGGCAACAGCAGCAAACCTTTATAGCCCTTGTCCGTCTTAACGGTCAAATCCTGTACAGGAGCTTCTTTAGAGCCAACAAGCCCTTCTCCCATTATCGGAGTAATGTCTGCATTATAAGAAATCCCTTCAGCTTCTTTTGGGTTATATTCAATATACCAAGTGCCCCATGAATCATCGGTTTCTGTATCAGCTTCAGAACCATCCCAATATTCGGCAGTACCTTTTGTAGGCCAAGTAAAATCACCGGTATTCTCCACGCCTTCCACTCTGATTCCATCTACAAACACAGTCAGATTAGGATTGGTGTTTTTAATTTTGAATACAATCTGCGATAATGCATGGCGAAAGTTGATATTCACCGGTTTCCTGGCTTCGTGGTCAGCTTTCTTTTCACCTAGATTCAGTGCATACAGAAAGTCTTCATCACCTGCTACCAAATATTTTTCGATTTTTTTCTCTCCCTCTGCCGTTATATTCACTGTGCCTCTTCTCATATCCATCGGACTGTAAGAATAGAAATCCACAGTTGATTCCGGCCAGAATTTGGTATCACCGTATGTCCATGTGTTGTCGTCGATTCTCGTCACATCATGATTCATATACTCCAATCCTTGTGTAAAGGCGTACACATGGAAGTTATCAATACTATTTGTCGTGGTAGCCTCACTTCCTGCACGGGTAGCTTTTCCTGCTACTGCACTCAAGCTGATACCTTCACCTCGGTTCATTTCTATCGTTTCGTCATTGGTACATGCCGTTACCAATGCCATGGCCGATAGTGCCATCAGAATTGATTTCGTCTGCATAACATTAAAAAATATAAAAACTACATAATGATATCGTTTTCGACTTCCACCCAATCATCAACCTCCACATCAAATCCGCCCTCGTCCGGAAGCGGTTCCGGAAAGTCCGCATTGTCAATGATGATGTGTACATGTTTTCTATCCGGAGCTTTATGTACCTGGTCGGTCACATCAAAAGTTGTATAGAATTTCTCCTTATTGGAATACCATACATAAAACATCATTTTGTGCGGACGGGCATTCTCTTCGTGATGACCAAACGTATAGAACTTACCGGTCATTTTCGAACTCTCGGGGTGAAGTTCCGTCTCGAAGGGAACTGTGACACACTCCCTGTCCAGTTCCTCGTTGGCAAACAGCATGGAGGGAGCCATGCTCGACAATGATCCGCAGGCCTGCGTCATATACTCCATGTTCTTAACATTACGGACCTCATAGGTGTAGGTACATATCAGTTCGGCAGGATAAAGCGTGATGACATGCTCGCTACTTTCTATCCATTCGACCTTGTCCTTGTCTGTGAAGGGAACGCATTCGTAACTTATCCCTGCTTCAGTGATTTCCACATTTCGGGCGTTACTTCCCCACATCATGTCAGGGCAGATAACGACACGCTCGTCTTCCGAACCTTTGGCCGGAGGCGCATAATGGGCACCGTTCCCATAAATGCTCTCAAATACATTGCCATCCCGTGTATATCCCTCATGGGTGTCAAATCCTTCCATTCCTCTGAACAGTAAAGACTCCGTATCATTATTGTAACAGAGTATCCTGTACCTTCCCACTTTAATCTCTACCGGTCCTCCGTCTTTTCCTGCAAAATCGAACCGGATAGGGGCCCCACCCTCTTCAGGATAAAAAAACACACACATTCCTTCCGGGTTGGCTTGCGGGGCGTTTTTCCAGTCAAAATCCACTCTGACCGTAACCACATGCGGATGATGGAAACAGAGTTCCTTGTGCTCGCATGAAAAAAGAATCATGGCCAGCAGTGCGTAAACAGTCATTCGTATTCCGGTTTTCATCGTCCGCCTCCTTTCCCTTTATTGAAGTTTCCCCTGCCAATCAGCCATACCAGCGATATTTCCGCCTTAGTAGGACCGAACCAGTGCCGTTCCTTGGTAGCCTGCCATACGTAACAGTTGTCTACCGGAGTATATTCGTAATAGGTCCCTCCCCAATACCCGACAACGATAGTGAAGTCAATGTTCAGTCTGTATGCCACCGGCAGCGAGTAGCCGTATTCCACACCTGTGGAATAGTTCATTTTGTCCCAAAGTGTTCCTCCGGGTTTTCCACCCATATAGCCTTTTCCCCCTGTTTCAAAATCATAAGTAAAAATCTGCCCGTAAAGTCCCACATGATGTCCGGTAAGAGGCTTTTCCTTGGCGGCTTTACCGAACCATTTCCGAATGGCTATGTCACCGCCATAAGTTCTCCAATACCAGTGTCGCCGGTCTGTTTTCCACCAGGCATACATCCAGTTGGCACCTACACTCCAGTCTTTGCCTAGATAAAGTTCCACACCGATATTCGGTACAAGCAATGCGTCATACAGCATATTTGTCTTCACAGCAAGATACAGGTTTCGTGGCTGCGGAGGCATATATGGAACGAGAGGTAGAGGTCCTGCCGGTTCGGGCTCGGGCACAGGCAGTTCAATGGAAGGCATTGGCATGGGAGCGATAGGATTCCATACTTTCTCATACCACAGGTATAACCGGGAGGCACGCAACTCTGGAAAATGTTTTTTATACATATACCAATAGGGCACTCCGCCACGCAGCTGCTGTATCCGCCGCAAATGGTCACCTTTTGAAAGATCGTCATTTGCCGCATCCTCTGCCAGTTCATGCAATAAATGCAGCGTTTCTTTCCGGTATGGCAGTTCCGGATCATCACTCACAAGACGGATCAGACCATTCCAGTCTCTTCCGAGGAACACATTAGTTTTCAAAGAATCGGGTAATTCTCCATAGCGTGAAAGGTAATTGAACAACACATTGGCACGCTTTACTGACAAACGTCTATTCAGAGGGATACTGCCTTCCGGGGATGCACCACCTACTACCTGAATACGTTTCAATTGATAAACGGAATCCGCATAGCTTGTCCGTAGACTGTCCGCAATCCGGTCTAACGCTTCTTTGTTATTTCTACGGGATGGTTCCAATACGGAATACCCTTGTCTGAAATAGATTTTTACCGAATCCCGTACTTCTTGTGCTGAGACGTATCCCCCATAAAGTATCAGGAATACAAGTAAGATTTTTCTCGCTTTCATATTGATTCCATATTTGTAAACAAATACCAATACACCTCTAGGAGAAAAAAATGTCATTTGTTTATTTTGTGGAAAGTATCTATAAAAAGTGCTTAATAGTATTTTTGCAAAACACCTTCTACTTTTTACAAGTAATCTTTCCATGATTTAGGCATATTTACTCCACCAATTCTCCATGGTAAATAAACCTCTCTTCATAAGAGATGTACATCTTCCGACTATACAGATAGTAATTGCCTGATTATTAAAATTATTTTGGGATATTTGTTAGAGTAATTGTTTTTCATTTTATGAACTATGTTGAATATTTTTGGAAACAAACCATAAAAGAAGGCTATAAAAAAAGTTTATATTATGCCTTGATTTTTGGATTTTTTTGTATCTTTGCAGCAGAAATATACATCTCTTATGAAGATAAAATCACAATGGTTACTCTATTTCAGATTTCATAACTGAAGATGTACATCTCTTATGAAGATATGTATCCTATTCAAAGAACTTTAATATTATTTTGATACATTCTCTAATAATTACCATATAAATCACGCTACCTATATAGACTTCAAAATAAGCCTATTTGCTTTATCCACAACAGATGTATCTAAAGAAGCAAGATAAATTCGGGTAGTTTGCTCCGAATCATGTCCCAACGCTTCACTGATGACAGATAAAGAGACATTTTTACTTTGAGCAATACTGGCCCATGCATGACGTGCAACATAGGTAGTAAGTGGAATACTTAAACCTATCTGTTTGCCAATCTGTTTCAGATTTCTGTTAATACGGTGCGCTGCATTTTGGTATTGATGCCACTCATCCACACTACTGTTTCGAATAATCGGCAGTAAGTAAGGAGTATCAGAGGTATCGTATTTATCAATGAGTTCCTGCATGGGCTTTTCCCATTTGATAAATAGTTGCTGACCGGTCTTATTTCTCCGGTAAGTAAGAATTCCATTTTGCAAATCTTTCTTTTTTAGAAATGCCATGTCCACAAAAGACATTCCACGTGTATAAAAGCTAAATAAAAAGATGTCCCTAGCAAAGGTCTGTGATTTTTTTGCCAAATTTAAATCTCGTATTTCCCTAATCACATCCAAGGAAACGGCACGTTTCTTTGTTTTATCAATACCGGTATATACATGCTTGAAAGGATTTTGTTGAGCGACAAGACCTTGTTCCACTGCACGGTTATAGATAGCCCTAAGATTACGCATATAATAGGAACTGGTATTCGGGCAAATACCGGTTCCTTTGAGCCAGCTTTCGTAGGATATCATCAGATTAGAATCTAATTCTTCCAGCAGGATATCTGCGCGGTTATTCAAAAAGTGTTCAAAACTGCCCAAAGCGTTCCGATAGGTGTCGGCTGTACGTACTTTTCCTATTTTTTTTAATTCAACAAGCAGTTTTTTTCCATACAAAAGGAAAGGACAACTTGCTTGATGAGTAAAGTAAAGCCCCACAACACGGTCAGCTGTATAAGGTTTATTTTCCTGTTTCAAACGGCTGATGCATTCTTTTATTTTGAACAAATCTACATCGATGTGCTTTTTCAATGCTGCCAGATAGAGTCTTCGCTCTTCATTCTTTCCAGCTGAAACATTTATCCGCTGTAAAGTGCTATTCCATTCGCTCGGGAATAGTTTATAACCGGTACGAAGTTTCCGTACCTTACGATGATGGATTATTTGATAATGTAGAGTCCCTTCTTTTTGGATGATAGAAGATGGACGAAATTTTACTGTTATACTAGTCATATACATTCAGTTTTAAATTTAATGTAGAGAAATAAACTCTCGCCAACAACTATATAATACTCTACATTATAAAATAGTTCCTTTATTAAGTATTTGCAAATATGCCATTTTGCATCAATTCCCGCCATTCGTTCCACATACAGATAAGATCATAACATCTTATCAATTAATAATCTACATTCGCACCGACGGGCTAAGGTTTACCTGTATTGATTAATTATTGTATCACTTAAATTATTGATTTTATGACTAAGAAAAAGCAAGAGCTGTCTCTTATACACATCTGACGCTG
>ENA-OZGJ01000355-OZGJ01000355.1-human-gut-metagenome-genome-assembly--contig:-NODE-355-length-12747-cov-8.862039_pt1 | contig 12747 bp, 6 predicted proteins | sample MGYA00244654_ERZ653654 | MGnify/ENA primary metagenome ERZ653654 (study PRJEB26926, sample SAMN06164964) | human gut metagenome | biome: ENVO:00009003; feature: ENVO:2100002; material: ENVO:00002003... | reverse complement strand
ACGAGTGTGATATCGTGATTAATTATGCCGAGAAGTCCGGAGAATATGCATTGGAGAATAATCAGAAGGATGTTTTTGTAACGCATAATGAGAATTCTAAAGAAATTATCTTTGCATTGCCGTTTGATGAAATTTATGTGACAGGATGGAATGATTTTGATTTTCATATGTACACTTTAGCACCTGAGAATCAAGATACTTACCAATTGACTGCACGTCCTTGGGGAGGCGTGTGCGCAGTGCCTCAGTTTATTAATTCTTTTGATGAGGATGATGCACGTTTAGAGGATAACTATATTCAAGGTCAGCAATATACCTATTCCGGTGAAATCTTGAAGCGTAGTATTGATGGGAAACCATTGATTTATACGGTAGATGTCCCCTCTATTGATCAGTCGGATGTGGATGATGGGTTCCGTTGGGGTAAATTTGAATATGCCACCGGTATAACCAACCGTTTGAGCAATGACTGGCCGTTGTTACGATATGCGGATGTATTGATGATGAAAGCGGAGTCATTGATGCGTTTGGGCAAATCGGGAGCAGGTGCTTTGGTGACTCAGGTACGTGAACGTGCCTTCAAGAATGAACCTGAAAAAGCGCAAGTTACAGACGCGGAACTGATGGGAGGAAGTGTATATGATTATGGTCGGAGAGATAGTTATAAGACAGAACATGATGGAGGAACGGATATTAAATATGGTCGTTTCCTTGATGAGCTTGGTTGGGAGTTTCATCAGGAAGGACGCCGCCGTCAGGACATGATTCGTTTTGGTATCTTCACTACAAAAGCTTGGTTCTCTCATGATAAGAGTGATGAAACCAAAAATCTGTATCCTATTCCAAATAAAGTATTGTTGACCAATAGTAATCTGAAACAGAATCCGGGATATTCTAAATAGTATTTATTGGATGTTTTTTTAAGGATGAAAAGGTTGTTTTTTCTTTTCTACATTAAATTAGAAAGAATTATGAGTAAAAAGATTTCAATAAGTTTGTTGCTCCTCTGTCTGGGATTATTTTCCCAGGCACAGAGCTATCAGAAAATGCCGCAAGGAGTTAAGACTACTGTACAAGGTATAGATGTTGAAGTGGCATTTTATTCTCCATCCATTGTCCGGGTTTATAAGACACCGGAGGGAAGTTCGTATGACAAGAAGAGCCTTGTAGTAATGAAAGAGCCTGAGGAGACCTTTGTGGAGTTTGCAATGAATAAAGAGTATATTCGTTTAAAGTCGGATGCATTACAGGTGGAGGTCAATTCATCTACAGGTGGAATCAATTTCTATGATGCAACCGGAAGGGTGTTGTTAAAAGACAAGGATTATGGAACACAGTTCACCCCGTTTGATGATGCGGGTACTTTTTCTTACAATGTCCGGCAGGCTTTTTTATTAGATAAGGATGAAGTGATTTATGGATTGGGGCAACAACAGACTGGAAAAGTGAATCAGCGCAATCAAAAACTTTTTCTTCGTAACAAGAATATGAGTATCTGTATTCCTTTTATTCATTCAGTGAAAGGTTACGGACTTTATTGGGACAATTATTCCCCAACTATGTTTACGGATAATCCGCAAGAAATGTCATTCGATTCTGAAGTGGGCGATTGTGCCGACTATTATTTCATTTATGGTAGCAATGCGGACGGCGTGATAGCCGGAGTCCGTGATTTGACCGGGCAGGCTCCTCTTTATCCGCTGTGGACACTTGGATTCTGGCAGTGCCGCGAGCGTTATAAGAGTCCGGATGAACTGTGCGAAGTGGTTGATGAATACCGTGATCGGAAAGTTCCTTTGGATGGAATCATTCAGGATTGGCAGTATTGGGGATGTGATTCTAACTGGAACTCCATGAAGTTCCAGAATCCTCGCTATATTAATAAGATGGGCGACAAAGAATACATGAAATATCTTCCGAATGGTGAGAATCCGGATGCACGTTATGGTACTCCAAGAATAAAAAGCCCTCAAGAAATGATTGACTATATACACAAGCGGAATGCGCATATCATGATTTCTGTATGGGCCTCTTTTGGTCCGTGGACAGAGATGTATCATAAGATGGACAGTCTGAATGCTTTGCTTCATTTTGAGACTTGGCCGCCTAAAGCCGGAGTGAAACCTTACGATCCGTTCAATCCTGTAGCAAGAAGTATTTATTGGAATGAAATGAAAAAGAATATCTTTGATCTAGGTATGGACGGCTGGTGGTTGGATTCTACCGAACCCGATCATCTGGAGATTCAAGATAAAGATTTTGATACAAAAACTTATTTAGGTTCTTTCCGAAGAGTTCACAATGCTTTTCCTTTGATGTCCAATAAAGGTGTTTATGAGCACCAGCGTGCTACCACTTCCGACAAGCGGGTATTCTTACTTACCCGTTCTTCATTCTTGGGACAGCAGCGTTATGCTTCACATTCATGGAGTGGAGATGTCGTTTCTACTTGGGAAGTGATGCGCAAGCAACTGGCAGCTGGCCTGAATTATTCTTTGTGTGGTATTCCTTACTGGAACACTGACTTGGGAGGATTTTTTGCTTGGAAATATAATAATGATGTTAATAATATTGCTTATCATGAGTTACACGTCCGTTGGTATCAGTGGGGAGCTTTCCAACCTATCATGCGTTCTCATAATTCCAGTCCTGTTGCTGTAGAGATCTATCAGTTCGGCGATAAAGGTGATTGGGCTTATGATGCATTGGAGAAATATACCCATTTGCGTTATCGCTTATTACCTTATTTATATAGTACTACTTGGGAAGTAACAAATAAGGCAGGCAGCATTATTCGTCCTTTGGTGATGGATTTTCCGAAAGACAAGAAAGTACTTGATATGGATACGGAGTATATGTTCGGACGTAGTTTTTTAGTACGTCCGGTAACTGATTCTCTCTATACATGGCAGGATAAAAAACAGAATGGTTATCAGAAAAATATGCGGAAAATAGAGAAAACGGATGTATATTTGCCTGAGGGAAGTAACTGGTTTGATTTCTGGACTGGGGCAAAGTTGGCTGGTGGCCAAACCATACAGCGTGAAGTACCTATTGATATCATGCCTGTTTATATCCGTGCCGGTTCTATAATTCCTTGGGGACCTGCGGTGCAGTATGCCACAGAAAAAAGTTGGGATGACCTGGAGATTCGTGTTTATCCGGGTGCTAATGCAACTTTTATTCTTTATGAGGATGAGAACGATAATTACAATTATGAAAAGGGAGTTTATTCTACTATCACTTTCCGTTGGGATGATAGTAACCGTACTTTGCACATCAGCGACCGTGAAGGAAGATATCCCGGAATGTTGGAAAAGAGGAAGTTCAAAGTAGTTTTCGTAAATCATAGATCAGGAGAAGGCGATAAACCATTGAAGGGAGGAAAGATGGTGAATTATACCGGTACAGCAATTGAGGTGAAACTTTAGAATGTTCATATTGAATATCCAGCAGAATAAATAAAGAAACGATAAAATACATTATGAATTTACTTAAAACCATTTTATCCACTTCCGTTTTTGCTATAGCTTCTGTAGCTTTGCATGCTCAGCTACCCGCAAAAGTAGAAAGTTTTCCAGTCAGGGATGTGCGGCTCACCGCCAGCCCTTTCAAACACGCAGAGGATATGGATATCCGTTATCTGCTGGGAATAGACCCCGACCGTCTGTTAGCTCCTTATTTGAAGGAAGCTGGTCTTTCCCCTAAAGCCGAAAATTATACCAATTGGGAAAATACAGGGCTGGACGGTCATATTGGCGGACATTATTTATCGGCCCTTTCCTATATGTATGCCGCTACGGGAAATAAGGAGATCAAGGCGCGTCTGGATTATATGATAAGTGAACTGAAACGCTGCCAGGATGCCGCCGGTGACGGTTATCTGTGTGGAGTTCCAAACGGGCGCAAAATGTGGAAAGAAATAGAGGAAGGAAACATTCGCGCGTCCGGTTTCGGATTGAACGACCGCTGGGTTCCTCTTTACAATATTCATAAAATATATGCCGGCCTTCGTGATGCAACTCTTCAGACCGATAGCCGGGAGGCAAAGGAAATGTTGGTGAAACTCACGGACTGGATGATTCGTCTGGTATCCAAGTTGAGCGATGAACAGATACAGGATATGCTGCGCAGCGAACATGGAGGGCTGAACGAAACATTTGCCGATGTGGCCGCTATCACCGGCGACAAACGCTACTTGAAACTGGCTCACCAATTTTCTCATCACACCGTGTTGCAGCCTTTGTTGAGACAGGAGGATAAACTGACTGGTATGCACGCCAATACCCAAATACCGAAAGTGATAGGTTTCAAACGTATTGCCGATTTGGAAGGCAACCGGGATTGGAGCGAGGCCGCCCGCTATTTCTGGGAAACAGTGGTAAACCATCGAAGCATCACCATCGGAGGTAACAGTGTGCGTGAGCATTTTCATCCGGCTGATGATTTCAGCAGTATGCTCACCAGCGAGCAGGGGCCTGAGACTTGTAACACCTACAATATGCTCCGCCTTACAAAAATGCTGTATGAAACGAGTGCGGACGTTCATTTTATGGATTATTACGAACGGGCGCTTTATAACCATATCCTTTCCACGCAAGATCCTGTGCAAGGCGGATTTGTTTATTTTACCCCGATGCGTGCCGGTCATTACAGGGTCTATTCGCAGCCTCAGACCAGTTTCTGGTGTTGTGTGGGATCGGGGATGGAAAATCATGCCCGTTATGGTGAAATGATTTATGGACACAAGGATAATAATCTGTATGTCAATCTTTTCATTCCGTCTACCTTGCGCTGGGGAGATACCCAAATTGAGCAACAGACGGCTTTTCCCGATGAGGAGGGGAGTACTCTTGTTATTTCTCCGGAAAAGGGAAAGAAAGAATTTACCCTTCTTTTCCGTATTCCCGAATGGACGAAGCCGGAAGCATTACGCTTGTCTGTTAATGGTAAACGGCAGAACGTAACGGTCAAAGAGGGATATGTTAGCCTGAACCGTACTTGGTCAAAAGGTGACAAAGTAAGGCTGGAACTGCCGATGTATTTGCGTGCCATTGCACTGCCGGATGGTTCTGCCAACTATTCCATCTTATATGGACCGATTGTGCTGGCCGCCCGGTTGGGCAAGCAAAATCAGGATGGTATGTTTGCCGATGACAGTCGTGGCGGACACATTGCTGCCGGACCGCGCCTGCCTTTACAAACGATGCCTGTCATTGTGGGGGATAAGAACAATCTTCTTTCTCATCTGAAGAAAGTGGAAGGTAAACCGTTGACATTTACATTGTCCGGAGTTTATCCCGAACGCTATGAGGGTATGACTGTGGAACCGTTCTTCCGTTTATACGAGTGCCGGTATATGGTCTATTGGCCTGTGCTGTCCGTACAGGAGTTGCAGGCAAGGCAGGAACAGTTGGCAAAAGAGGAAAAGGAGCGTGCCGCATTGGATGGTATGACCGCCGATAAAGTGATTTGTGGGGAACAGCAACCGGAAAGCGACCATTTCATCCGGATGGAGAATTCCCGTACGGGGGATGATGAAGGGATTCACTGGCGTGAGGCGGCCGGTTGGTTCAGTTATCGTATGAAGACGAACGGAAAGCAGGTCAATAAAGTGCGTATCCGGTTCCGTTCCGAGATTCGTAAGGATGCAAAAGTATGGATAAACGGGCAGGAAGTAGGACGATTGGCTGGTAAACCGGTTTCGGATATATCGGTTGGGATATTTGATGTACCTGCATCTATGCAATCCAATGAGCAACTGGAGATAAAGATCGGTAAAGGAAATGAGAAAGTGACTCCGCATATTTATGAGGTGCGGCTGGTGACTGAATGATGATAGATATACAAACCGGTCATGCCTCAGTTGGCATGACCGGTTCGTCTTTTCAGATAATTCCGTTGTCTTTCAAGACCGCTTGTAACTCTTTATCAGTGATATTCTCACGCTCTGATTTATCATAAATGAAATGTAAGCCAATCTCTTTTTCTTCTTTGGATAGAGTGGCGATGAGAGTGATCACTCTTGCTCCGCCTCTTTTCCCTTTTCCTTTTGATGCTATACTCATGCGTACTTTGTGTAGGCCATTACCTAAATCAGTACCCATGTCAGGGTTCTGCATGAGTTCTGCGGCTAAAATTGTCAAGTCTTGCTTCAATGATTTATATCGCTTGGAAAGTTTCTTAACTTCTTTTTCGAAGTGGCGATATACTTTGATTTTATAGTTCATTGAGCAATTCTTCTATGGGACGGCCTTTCAGCTTTCCTTCACGCATCAGTTTGATGTCTTTGCAAGCCTCGGACAGCCCGTCCATTATTTCACTTTTGGTCATGTAGGGTTCTTCATCCTCTGCCACCATGGTAGAAACAGATTCCATTTCCTTTTTAGCATGAACAAGAGTCTTCCTTACAGACTCCAACACCTTTACATTCTTGATGTCCAGGATTTCCCGAATCAGTTCGTTTTGTATTGATTCCAATGTGATTGTACTCATGACGTTCTCCTTTCTTCTTATTATTTATCTCGTATGGCAAAGATAGCGAAAAGGTGGCATGTCTGCTTGTTTTCTGCATGAAAAATAGTTTTCATTTAGAGGTTGTACCTAAAAGAAATACCTTTTTTCATTTAGTTTTCCTATTTTTGCAGGAAACAAACCGAACAGCTAATGAAAATTCTCCATACAGCAGACTGGCATCTGGGCCAGACTTTTTATGAATACGACCGGCGGGAAGAGCATCTCCATTTTCTAGAATGGCTGAAACAGCAGATAAGACAGCATGAAATAGATGTATTGTTGATAGCAGGTGATGTATTCGACAGCCCGAACCCTTCGGCGGAATCACAACGAATGTATTATCGTTTTCTAAGAGAAGTTACGTCCGAGAACCCTTCTTTGCAAATTATCATCATTGCCGGAAATCATGACTCGGCAGCCCGTCTGGAGGCCCCCAATCCCCTGTTGGAGGATATGAATGTCACCGTTCGCGGTGTCGTGCGCCGCAATGCGGAAGGTGATATAGACTTGCAACACCTCATTGTCCCCCTTTACACAGAAGGGGAAGTGACCGCCTATTGCCTTGCCGTTCCCTATCTGCGTCAGGGGGATTATCCTTCGGCTGAAAATTACTCAAAAGGAGTCCAACTGCTTTATGAGCAGCTTTTCAATGAAGTGAAAGAGAAAGGAGTTCCCGTTATCGCCATGGGACATCTGCAAGCCACCGGCTCGGAAATCTCGGAGGACGACCGTTCGGAACGTACCGTTATCGGAGGCTTGGAATGTGTATCCCCCGATGCTTTTGATGAGGCTATCGCCTATACTGCATTGGGGCATCTGCATCGCTCCCAGCGTGTGTCCCATCGGGAGAATGTGCGTTATTCCGGAACTCCCATGCCCATGTCTTTTGCTGAGAGGAACAATGCTTCGGGAGTGGTCATGATAACGATAAGTGCTGAGGGTACCGGCATAGAGAGATTGGCATTTGAACCGCTAGCCGGCGTGATGAGTATTCCCCGTCAGGCCCGTCCGCTGGAAGAAGTGCTGCAAGCCATCGGCGATTTGCCCGATGGGGATGTCACGTTGCGGTCGCCCTATCTGGAAATAAAGATTTTGATGATCGAGCCGGAACCTTCTTATAAGTATAAGATAGAGGAAGCGTTGAAAGGAAAAGCGGTCCGCCTGGCACGCATCGCCGCTATGCTTCCACAAAAAAAGGCAAGCGGCATTGTCGCCACTTCCTACGAGGAGTTGCAAACCATCCGTCCGCTGGATATGGCACTGGATGTCTTTAAACGGAAATATGGAGGGACGGAGATGCCCGATACCATGAAACAATTGCTGGAAAGTGTAATCAAGGAGGCAGGAGTATGAAAATAGTAGCGATAAGAGGAAAGAATCTGGCTTCATTGGAGGGTGAATTTATGATAGACTTTACCGTCGAACCTTTGTGCTCGGCAGGTATATTCGCCATTACAGGCAGTACCGGAGCCGGAAAGTCAACCTTGCTGGATGCTTTGTGTCTGGCTTTGTTTGACTGTACGCCACGTATGAACAAGGCGAAAGAGAATAACGTCTCTGTCATGGATGTCGCCGACAGGGGAATTGCACAGAACGATAGCCGTTCCATCCTTCGCCGGGGTACTGCCGAGGGATACTCGGAAGTGGATTTCGTCGCTTTGACAGGAGAGGTGTTCCGTTCACGCTGGACGGTGCGACGTTCGCGTGGGAAGGTTAGCGGTTCCTTGCAAAAAGTGGAAATGACGTTGACCAACCTTACCTCCGGAGTGGAACAGCAAGGAACAAAGACCGAATTATTATCCCGCATCAGTGAACTGATCGGACTCTCTTTCGAACAGTTCAACCGCTCTGTGTTGCTGGCTCAAGGAGATTTTGCTACCTTCCTGAAGGCTCGTCAGCCTGATAAAGCCGAAATCTTGGAAAAACTGACCGGAACGGAAATTTACTCGCGTATCTCTGCTTCTATTTATGAACGCACCAAGCGGGCGGAAAGCGAATATAAATTATTGCAGGAACGTATCAAAGGCATTGAGTTGCTGACAGATGAACAATTACAGCAACTTTCGGCTGAAAAGGAAGAATTACAAGTCCGCTTGTCCGTTTCGAAGAAGAAAGAGGAGGCGTTGTCCGGTAAGTTGAAATGGCTGGAAGAAGAAGGACGCTTGCATACAGGATGCATACAGGCGGAAGAATCACTTTCCGGCATCAGAAAAGAAATAGAAGCCGCCCGTCCACGTTATGAACTGTTGGCCCGTATAGAGCAGGCTCAGGATATCCGCGATGTGTATATGGAACAGCGTAACGCCCGGAAGCAGATAGATGCCGGTCGTTCCCGGTTAGGCGAAATAGAGGTTGCCATCCGGCAGAATGCGGCTTTACAGACTTCCGCGAACGTGCAGTGGGAAGCCGCTCAGAAAGAACTGGCGGAATTTAAGGCCTATTTGTCGCAGCAAGAACCGCAATTGGATAAAGCCAGAGCATTGGATGTGCAGTTGGTGGAAAATAGAAAGCAATTAGCTGAAAGTCAGAAAGAAGCGGCTTTGGCATTGCAGGCTAAAGATAATCTGCGTCAATCCGTTTGTAAGACAGAGAAGGATATAAGTTTGTTGATGGAGAAGCAAACCGCCTTGCAAACCTGGTTTGAACGATATACCGCTTATTCCCAATTGATTCCTGCCGTTGAACTGATTACCAGCTTGCTTACTAATTTGGAAATGGCAAGGGCGCAAAGCGTATCGAACCGTCAACTGCTGGATAAAGTAAAGAAAGCGAGTGAAGCGGAGGAACAGCGGTTGAAATCGGTACAACAGGAAGCCGAGCGTCTGAACCGACTGTTGCCGGCAGAGGTGCTGTTGCTTCGTGAGCAGTTGGAGGAAGGAAAGCCATGCCCGGTTTGCGGGAGTTTCCATCATCCGATGAGGGAACAGACCAATGTCCAATCCTTGCAGGAAGAGGAACTGAACCGTGCGAAAGAACAGGTTGCTAAAGAAACGGAACAACTGAAAAACACGCTGAATGCCCGCCAACTGGAGATGGCCCGTCTTTCCGCATTGATTGAAAATTATGTGGCGCAAGTTGATGATACGCTGAAAAAAGTAGAAACATACGTATCCATTATCCCCAATTGGAAAGATTTGTTGGAGCAGGGCACATTGAAACATTATGTCCAGCAATTCGGCAGGCAATGGAATGCCCGTTTGCAAGAGCAGACCGAAATAAAAGAGGCTCTTACCTCAAAATCAGCCCAAAGAGATAGTTTGAAAAAAGAAGAAGCCAATGCCATTGGTTTGTACGAAGAAAAGAAACAAAAAGAAGAAAGACAGCAGGCAGAATTGAACGAACGTGCTCGTCTGCGGTCTTCCCTGCTGAATGGTGAATCCACCGAAACAGTGGTTGCAACCCATGCAAGACGGCAAAAGGAACTGGAACAACAACTGGAAAAAGCCATGAACTTGCATCATTCTTTAACTGTGCAGGCGGAATCTTACAAAGGACAGACCGCACAGTTGGAAAAGGAATTAGTCCGTCTGACTGCTGTCTTGCAACAAGACGAACTGAAAATAAACGAGTGGCTCACGCTTCAAAAGGAAACGTATGCCGAGTTGGAACAATTGCTTTCCAAAGACAAAAGCTGGATACTGGCTGAGAAACAAGCGTTGGGCACACTGAAAGAGAAGGAAACCACTCTTCAGGCGGTCCTTGCGGAGCGAAGGCAGAAAAGGGAGGAGCATCAGCAAGCTCCTCTGAAACCGGATACCACGGAAAACAAGGAGTCGCTGATTGAAACATTGACTGCCTGCACTGCTGCCAAAGAAATGGAAACCGGACGTTTGGCCCAAATAGAGGTGACGATACAGAACCATATAAAAGGTAAGGAACGCATAGCTGGCATCGAGAAAGAGTTGGAGGAAAAAAACTCTATCTACGAGAATTGGGCGAAACTGAACGAACTGTTCGGTTCCCAGACTGGCGCCAAGTTTAAGGAAATAGCCCAAGGTTATACGCTTGATGTCCTTTTGCTTTATGCCAACAGGCATTTGCAAGACCTTGCCCCCCGTTACGAACTGCAACGCATCCCTGACACGCTGGCCTTGCAGATTGTGGATCTTGATATGATGGGTGAGGTGCGTAGTGTCCATTCCCTTTCGGGCGGGGAATCTTTCTTGGTATCTCTCGCCTTGGCATTGGGCTTGTCTTCCTTGTCCTCCAACCGGATGAATGTGGAATCGTTGTTTATTGACGAAGGTTTCGGATCGCTGGATATGGACACTCTGCGCATTGCGATGGATGCTTTGGAGCGGTTGCAGATGCAAGGGCGTAAGATAGGGGTGATTTCCCATGTGGCGGAGATGATGGAACGTATTCCCGCGCAGGTGCAGGTGGTGAAGACCGGAAGCGGAAGGAGCAAGGTGCAGGTGATGGGATCAATATAAGGATTGGACTCCATTACAGATGATGAGTTATAAAGGCAAGTTACAAGGATAGCATGTGGCAGGTGATATTCTATGTGGAAAGATCTGTCATATTTCGTGTATGTGAAAGTGCTTTGTATGGTTTGTTAAAAAAATGTTTTCCAACAAAAAAAGTTCTTGACATTGTTGCTTTTTTGGTAAAATACATGTATGTTTGGAATGTTCATCAAAATGGACAAGGAATTATAAACAAAAGCGTTTAGCTGGTTCTGTATAAGTGAAAAGTCGAAATTTCCGATACAAGGCTGATTCGGTTAAATTGAAAAATATGTTGCAATGAATAAGAACGGTATCGGTATAAATGCCGGACTATCAGATGAAAGCTGCAACTTACCGTTTTTACAGGCATTCAATAAAATAAAAAAGTGACGGACTATGAAAAAAACATTAATTGGATTATTGGGCTCGACAGTTATATGTGTACTGTTTCTTGCAGGTTGTATTGATGAACATTACGGGGAGGATAGCAATACCATTGTTACCAATCTGACCGGTTATGCATGGGAGAGAACATTTCAGATACGTACTGAGGATGGCAGGGATGCGGAAGTCTGTGAACATTATGAGTTCGGGCTGAATGGTAAGGCTTCCTGTAAATCACGGACGACGTGTGATGGCGAGGAAGTGGAAGAGCATGTACATTATTTCCGATATGATTTTATCACTCCCAATAACAGATATCTTCTTCTGGATTACTGCTACTGGCAGATTGACAGGATCAGTTCTTCAGTATTGAGCATATATGAAACCTTTGAGAATCCTGTGGTTGTGATGGGGCAGACCAGGGAATATAAGAGTTTCTCGGCTGTCCCGTTGGGGGATGACTGATGCGCTATGTCTGATGTGTTTTTAGGAACAGAGGCGTTACAGGCATAAGTGAGGGAAAAATATGATTTTTGTCTCCATATTGAATACTGTTTTTACTTATTGCTTATGAGAATCGGACCGGTGTTTTTGATGGGATTTTGTATTAATGTTATAACTGTACGATTACACCGGAAATTCCACATCAAAGACAAGGACGTTTTTTTAAAAGATCAAGAGCTTTTTAAAAAAGAACAGGAGCTTTTTCAAAAACAACAGGATGTTTTTGATGCTTTTCTACTCGTATTGCATAACATGGCAAAATACCTTGTTTTTCTTTCAGAAGTTTCAGCTTCTCCGCAAACGTCCTGTTCATCGGCTTTTCGGCTGAAGGATATACACGATAAAATCCTTCAGCCGAAAAAGATCTTTCAGCGTGACAGGGTAAGCGATGTCGTATTGGTTGGTTTTCTATCGGTATTCGGATTTACCTTTATACATTTATTGACTACGGCTGAAAGAAAGAACTACGCGGTTGAAGGATCTCGGTGCATCAATCTGTCAGCCGGAATGCCGATGAACAGGACGTTTGCGGAGAGGCTGAAACTTCTGAAGGATTTTTGGGGGCATTCTTCAAGAGAGGGGTATTTCTCTTCAAAAGATGGATACGCATATCAAAAAGAAGGTGGAAAGACTTTGAAAACTTGTCGCAAGATGTCGCAATTCTTGTAGCAAGTTTTTCGGAATCTTGTAGCAGGATTTGCAGATTCTTGGTATAGGAATATCTTGTTTGATTTTATAGCTGTCCGGTAAAAATGCCGAAGTTCCCCCAAAAAGGTCTAGCTTTGGGATAAACAGATTCGGTTTTAATGGTAAACAAATATGATTGTATCATTCCACTGTACCTTGCAAATTTACACACCTCATTTTTATGTAATTTAATATATCCCACTTT
>ENA-OZGJ01000351-OZGJ01000351.1-human-gut-metagenome-genome-assembly--contig:-NODE-351-length-12834-cov-4.112763_pt1 | contig 12834 bp, 9 predicted proteins | sample MGYA00244654_ERZ653654 | MGnify/ENA primary metagenome ERZ653654 (study PRJEB26926, sample SAMN06164964) | human gut metagenome | biome: ENVO:00009003; feature: ENVO:2100002; material: ENVO:00002003... | reverse complement strand
GCGTCAGATGTGTATAAGAGACAGAATAATAGCTGTTGATACTGTTCACAAGTTATTGCGGAAAATATCTTTCAACATTTTACTCCCGAGCTGTTTCCTATTCCTCGTTACAACCGGTTCGTATTCAAAGGTATGAAATTATAATCAACAATTGTCAAAAACCGTTGTCAACATTTCGACAGCCGTTTGTTGTGAACAATCTGTTCCGTTTTCCGGGGTTCGGGGCTGACTATAATTTCCCATAACTTTTTTTGGTTTCCGGAAAATCTTGTATATGCCCGCCCTTTCCGGAATTTGCAACTCTTCCGACCGGAAAGTTATCATTAGTTATCTCCGTTTATCAACACGCTTCCTAACACGATTTCATCACCTTTTCGACAATCTTTTCCGCGATTCCGCGGTACCATTTTTCGACGCGTGGATCTATCCCCGCAGCAGGCCTCCCTTCGTCGGCTCCTTCCATGATCGACTGTACGATAGGTATTTCCCCCAGGAAATCCACGCCGTGCTCTTCGGCGAACCGGCGTGCACCGCCTTTGCCGAAGAGGTAGTAGCGGTTTTCGGGCAGTTCCTCGGGGGTGAACCAGGCCATGTTTTCGATGATTCCCGCCACGGGAATGTTGACGTTTTCGTTGCGGAACATCTCCACGCCGCGCACGACGTCGGCCACGGCGACCTGCTGGGGCGTCGAGACGATCACCGCGGAATCGATCTTCAGTTCCCCGATGATCGAGAGGTGTACGTCGCCCGTTCCGGGGGGCAGGTCGGCCAGCAGGAAGTCGAGCGTCCCCCATTTGGTCTGGTGGATCATCTGTTTCAGGGCGCTGACGGCCATGGCGCCGCGCCATAGCAGGGCGTCGGTAGGTTTGATGAAGAACCCGATCGACATCAGCCGGATGTCCATCGGCTCCGCAGGGACGATATGGTCTGCGCCCTCTTCCTGCACGGCGTCGGGCAGGTAGCCTTCCACTCCGAACATCTTGGGCTGCGAAGGCCCGTATATGTCGGCGTCGAGGATGCCTACGCGGAATCCCATGTTTCGCAGGGCGACCGCGAGGTTGGCCGTGACGGTCGATTTGCCTACCCCGCCCTTTCCCGATGCGACGGCAATGACCTTGGCGATGCCGCCCGTGGTCGTCTTCAGCTTGGGTTCGGGGCGCGGGGCGGCGCCGCCCTCCTTGATGACTACCAGTACCGTTTGACCGGGGAATTCGCGTTTGAGCAGTTCCTCGGCCTGGTTTTTGATTTTCACTGCGAACGGGTCGCGCGCCTTGGCGAAGCGGAGTACGACGGTGATTTTTCCGGCCGCCGAGGCGATATGCTCGATAAAACCGCTGCTGACGATGTCCTGCCCCGTTTCGGGATGGACGAGCGACGCGAGCAGATGTCTGATTTTTTCTTCCATATTTGTGTCGTGACTTTCCCTGCAAAGATAACGTATATTTTACAGAATAAATATAGGTTAACCTTCTTTTTTATCGTTTTTCGATAAATTTTATTTGTTTTTCATATATATTCCGTATATTTGCGAAAGAAAACCGGAATCGGGACAAAATTAGGACAAACAAAAAATAACTTCGTTATGAATTTTATCAAAACTTTTCTGGCTGCCATCCTTGCGTTTGTCGTGGGATCGGTACTGGTAGTCTTCCTTTGGATTTTCATCCTGCTCGGCATTGCCGGTTCGATGGAGAAAAGCGTGGCCGTACACCCCGAGTCGATCCTCAAACTCGATTTTTCGGAGGTGTTGACCGATGCCCCGTCGAGCGATCCTTTCGCCGGCTTCGATTTCGCGACGCTCCAGTCTACGCGCATGCTTCCGCTGATGAAGGCGCTGCGTGCGCTCGAGGCGGCGAAGGACGATCCGCGGATCAAGGGTATTTACCTGCGTATGAACGGCAACGGCGGAGTGGCGGGTTCGGCCCTGCTCGAAGAGCTGCGCGAGGCGATCGTCGATTTCAAGCAGAGCGGCAAGTTCGTCGTCGCCTATAACGAAACCTACTCGCAGGGGCAGTATTACCTCGCCTCGGCGGCCGACAGGATTTACATGCAGCCCGAAGGAGCTATGGACTGGTCGGGCCTTTCGTTCAACTTGGCGTTTTACAAGGGGCTGCTCGACAAGCTCGACGTCAAGGCCGAGGTTTTCCGCCCCACGGCCTGCAAGTACAAGAGCGCCGTCGAGCCCTATATTCTTTCCAAGATGTCGGATGCCAACCGCGAGCAGATGCAGGAGCTGGTCAATTCGATGTGGAATACCATTGCCGCCTCGGTGGCCGAAGCACGCGGCATCGACCTGGAAACCCTGAACCGGATCACCGACAAACTGGAGGTTTCGCTGCCCGAGGATGCCCTCGAACACGGGTTCGTGGATAGCCTGGTCTACGAAGACCAGATGGACGACGTATTTGCCCAGCTGGGCGTGCAGTCCGATTCCGACGGTCAATACAATTTCATCACCCTGGGCGAATATGCGTCGCAGGTAGGTGCTGACCTCAAGAATATTTCGGCCGACCAGGTGGCTGTCGTCTATGCCGACGGCGCGATCGTCGACGGCGAGGGCTTCGGCCGCGAGGTTTACGGCAATACGCTGGCTGCGACGCTGGCCGGGGTGCGTGCCGACGACAAGGTCAAGGCCGTGGTGCTGCGCGTGAATTCCCCGGGCGGCAGCGCATTGGCTTCGGATGTCATCTGGCGCGAAATGGAGCTGCTCAAGGCCGAGAAACCCGTCATCGTCTCGATGGGTTCCTATGCTGCCAGCGGCGGTTACTATATCTCGTGCCCGGCCGATGTCATTGTGGCCGACAAACTGACCCTGACGGGTTCCATCGGCGTCTTCGGCATGTACCTCAATACCATCGACGCCCTGAAGAACAAGCTGGGCATCACGTTCGACGCCGTGAAGAGCAATACCTCGGCAGGCATGGGCATGACTTCGGCCCTTACGCCAGCCGAAAGGGCTTCGATCATGCGCGGCGTGGATAAGGTTTACACGACGTTCACCAACAACGTGGCGCAGGGGCGCAACCTGCCTCTCGAGAAGGTGCTCGACATTGCCGGCGGCCGTGTATGGTCGGGCGACAACGCCCTCGGCATCGGCCTGATAGACACGTACGGTGGCCTGAAGACGGCCATTGCCGTCGCTGCGGACAAGGCCGGGTTGGGCGACAATTTCCGGGTGACGGAGGTGATCGAGCAGCCGACGGGTTTCGCGGCGTTCATCTCGTCGCTCAACGTCAGCATCCGCGAGGCCATGACCCGCTCGGAACTGGGAGTCATGATGAAGGAATACAAACAGGTGCAGGAAGCTGCTTCGCAGCAGGGGATCGTCATGTATTATCCCTTCAAACTCGAACTGCGCTAATCCCGGCCGGATGCCGGAACGATAAAAAGCGGCCTCTCGAAAAGGGGCCGCTTTTTATCGTTGCAGGGTTTCAAGGCCAGTGTGTCCGCGAGGCTGTCATCCGTGCCTGAAAAGGGGTTTGTCAGCCCTTGGCCGGGACTTTGGCCGCCGGATTTCCCCCCCCCGCCGAATCCTGCCCGCAGCGCATTTCATCCAGCTTGCGGCCTATCTCCTCGACCTGTTTCGCGTCGGGCGAAATGACCGTCGACCCGAATTTGCGCCGGTAGTCGCCCGGCGGGGAGCCGATGCGTTCGCGGAAGGCGCGGTTGAAATTCGAGATGTTGTAGAACCCGCAGCGCATACCGATCTCGGCGATCGGGTCGTCGGTCTCGACGATCATCTGTGCGGCGCGCACGATGCGGAAGCCGTTGAGGTAGTTCCACAGGTTCTGGTGGGTGTACTTTTTGAAAAAACGGCAGACCGAAGTCGCGGACATGCCTACCTCTTCGCCGATGTCTTCGAGCGAGATCTTACGTTGGTAATTGCCCTCCACGAACTGTACGATCTTGTTGATCCGGGCATTGCCGTCGGGTTGCATTTCGTAGTACGGGGCACCTATCGGCCCCGTTTCGTCCGGCCCAGCCGTGGCCAGGTCGTTGAGTATGTTCAGGAAAAGCGACGCCGATGCGAATCCCCGCAGCCCGGGCAGTTGCAGTAACCTGTCGCGGACGCGGTCTACGACGCTTTCGGCGAACCAGAGCCCGGCGACCGGCTGGCTCAGCATTTTCCGGATGGGGAGCATGGATTCCGTTTCGAATATCTGCCAGTTGGGCATGTCGCGGCTGAACTGCACGGCGACGGCCTCGCAATTGGTCTCCGCAAAGGCTTCGTCGCGTTTGTAACAGTGCGGTACGCGCGGGAAAATGATGATCAGGTCTTTTTCCGTGAAATTGTCGACCGATTGTCCGGTGACACGTGTACCCTTCACGTTCAGGGTCAGGCTGAGCATGTAATCCTCGTGGAAATGAAGGGGCGGATCGGTTTGTTTGTCAAACCAATACTGTGTGATGAACAAATCGTTGCCGGGCAACGGGGTGAGATCATTCAGGACACGTTTCATCAGATAATGAGACTTATGGTAACAAATATAGGAACTAATAAGGACAAATCAAAACCGGGGCGGTTTTTTGTGGGGAAGGATATGCGGCCGGGGTTTCCCGCACCTTTGTTTACCGATCCGGAACGGGGCGTAAAGGAACCCCCGTGGTGAAAAGTGCGGAAAACGCTTTCTCCTTTCGCATTTAATGAATATCTTTGCGGATATGGCAGTGATCAGATTGACAAAGGAGTTTTCGTTCGAGGCCGCGCATGCCCTCGACGGATACGACGGGCCGTGCCGTGAGATCCACGGGCATTCCTACCGGTTGTTCGTGACCGTGAAAGGGTGCCCTGCGGACGACGACACGAACCCCAAGTGTGGGATGGTGATGGACTTCGGTGTCCTGAAAAGCATTGTCAACGAGGAGGTCGTTTCCCGTTTCGACCATGCGCTCGTGTTGCGGGCGACACGCCGCGACGCTCCCCTGCGGGCGGTGCTGGCCGAACGCTTCGGCAACATCGTCACGGTGGACTACCAGCCGACGTGCGAAAACATGCTCGGCGATTTCGCTGCACGCATCGCACGCCGCCTGCCCCTGGGGGTGGAGCTGCATTCGCTCCGCCTGCATGAGACCGCAACCTCGTTCGCCGAGTGGTTCGCCGAGGACAACCGCTGATTTCCGCCCGGCGGTTCCGCCGGAACGACATACCCCGACATTTCTACCGGACAGGCCCCGGGCGCAAGGGATAGGCGCACGGCAAACATCGAAAGGGAACTATTATTGACGCAAATCGAATATATGAAAAAACTGTTTCTCGTCGACGCCTATGCGTTGATCTTCAAGTATTACTATGCCTTTCTGGGGCGTCCCATGCGCAACCGGGCCGGCATGAATACCTCCGTGGTATTCGGCTTCGTAAAGTTCCTGCGCGACATCCAGAAGCGAGAGCGGCCCGACCTGCTGGGCGTGGCGTTCGACCCCAAGGGCGGCAGCTTCCGCCGGGAGATATTTCCCGAGTACAAGGCCAACCGTGCCGAGACGCCCGAGGACATCCTCCTCTCCGTCCCCTATGTCAAGCGTGTGCTGGAAGCCATGTGCATCCCGATCCTCGAAGTCGAGGGTTACGAGGCCGACGACGTGATCGGCACGCTGTCGCAAAAAGGCGTCGAGGCGGGTTACGAGGTCTTCATGGTGACGCCCGACAAGGACTACGGCCAGCTGGTACGTGACAATTGCAAGATATACAAGCAGAAGGGCGCCGAAGGGAGCATCGAGATCGTCGACCGGGAGGCGATCCGCGGGAAATACGGCATCGACGACCCCAGCCTCGTGCGCGACATCCTCGCACTGTGGGGCGATGCTTCGGACAATATCCCGGGTGTGCCGGGAATCGGCGAGAAGAGCGCCTGCAAACTCGTGCAGGAGTGGGGAACGGTGGAAAATATCCTCGACAACGTCTCGAAGATCAAGGGCAAGCAGGGCGAGAAGATCGCCGAATGGGGCGACAAACTGCGCCTTGCCAAGACACTGACCACCATTTGCCTCGACGTGCCCATCCCGTTCCGCGAAGAAGACCTCACGGTCTGCGAACCCCATATCGACGAACTCAAGGCCCTTTTTGCCGAATTGGATTTCAAGGCCTTTATGAACGACCTTACGAACCTTGCGCCCCCCGAGGAGCAACCCGAAGGCCCCCGCCAGGAGGCGCAGACCCAGCTTGCGGAGATGGCTCGGGCCAAGTCCGCCGCCGCCAAACGCGCGGCGCTGGTCGGACAGGGCAACCTCTTCGGCGACCCGGTGGTCGACATGCCCGCCGCCGAGGTTCCCGTCGCCGAACTGCAGGCCGAAGCCGATGCCATGCAGTTCAAGACGGCGCAGACCACACCCCACGATTACCGCCTCGTGGAGAATGCCTCCCAGTTGCGCGAAGTGGTCGCCGAGGTCGGGAAATACGGCGAATTCTGTTTCGACACCGAGACCACGGGGTTCGACATCTTCAACGACCGCATCGTCGGCATGTCGCTGGCCGTAAAGCCGTTCGAAGCGTGGTACATTCCCTTCAAGGAGGAAAATACGGCGGAATATACGCAGATCGTGCGGCCGCTGTTCGAAGACGAAGGGATTGCCAAGATCGGCCAGAACATCAAGTTCGACCTGATGGTGCTCCGGCGCCTGGGGCTCGATATCCGGGGCCGCAAGTACGACACGATGATCCTGCATTACCTGCTCGATCCCGAGTCGCGCCACAACATGAACGCCCTGTCGGAAAAATACCTCAACTACAAGCCGATCGAGATCGAAACGCTGATCGGCAAGGGTTCCAAGCAGCTGACGATGGATCTGGTGAACGTCGAGCGCGTCAAGGAGTACGCCGCCGAAGATGCCGACGTCACCCTGCAACTTAAACACGTGCTCTACCCACAGGTCGAGAAGATGGGGCTGCAACACCTCTATTTCGAGGTCGAGGAGCCGATGATCGCCGTGCTGGCCGACATCGAGATGGCGGGCGTGCGGATCGACTCCGGGGCGCTGGCCGAATACTCCGTCGAACTGAGCCGCAGGCTGGCCGAACTGGAAGCCGCGATCCGTGCCGAAGCCGGCGAGTCGACGCTCAACATCAACTCGGCACGCCAGCTGGGCGAGGTGCTTTTCGCCAAGATGCGCATCGCCGAAAAGCCCAAGATGACCAAGACCAAGCAGTTCTGCACCGACGAGGATTATTTGCAGACCTTCGCCCGCAAACACCGCATCGTCGACCTGATCCTCGAATACCGGGGTGTCAAAAAATTGCTTTCGACCTATGTCGAGGCGCTTCCCCAGCTGGTCAACCGGACGACGGGGCGTATCCATACCTCCTTCAACCAGGCGGTCACGGCTACCGGGCGCCTTTCGTCCACCAATCCCAACCTGCAGAACATCCCCGTGCGCGAAGAGATGGGGCGCCGCATCCGCCGGGCGTTCATCCCCTCCGATTCCGACCACCTGCTGCTCTCGGCCGATTACAGCCAGGTCGAGCTGCGCCTGATGGCGCACCTTTCGGGCGACGAATCGCTGATCGCGGCCTTCGCCCACGGCGAGGATATCCATGCCGCGACGGCCGCCAAACTTTTCAACAAAACCCTCGACGAAGTGACCTCCGAGGAGCGCCGCCGTGCCAAGACGGCCAATTTCGGCATCATCTACGGCATTTCGGCCTTCGGCCTGAGCCAGCGGCTCGAAATCCCGCGTAAGGAGGCCAAGGACATTATCGACGGTTATTTCGAATCTTACCCCAAGGTCAAGGAGTATATGGACAATGTGGTCGCCAGGGCCAAGGAGGAGGGATTCGTCTCGACGATCTTCGGCCGCCGCCGCTATCTCAACGACATCTCCTCGCACAACGCCGTGGCGCGCGGCCTGGCGGAGAGGAATGCCGTGAACGCCCCGATCCAGGGGTCTGCGGCCGACATCATGAAGATCGCCATGATCAATGTCCACCGCCGTTTCGCGGCCGAAGGCATCCGGTCGAAGGTGATCCTTCAGGTACACGACGAATTGGTCGTCGACATGCTCCGTTCCGAACAGGAGCGCGTCGCGGCCATCGTCACCGAATGCATGGAATCCGCCGCCGCCCTCAAGGTGCGCCTGGTGGTCGACTACGGCGTGGGCGACAACTGGCTCGAAGCGCATTGATCGCGTCCTGTGTCCTTTTGCAAGATATAGTAACGGACGGCATCGGATATGCAGGCTACCTGTTAATGCCTTGTATCCGTTATATCCGATGCCACTGCCGCCTTTTTCGGTGCTTCGCCGGCGACTATGCGGACGGTTGTCCCGCTTGGGCATCCCCCGGGGAGGCAGGCGGAAAAATATAATGTTCCCGGATATTTTTGTTTTGATACTGAAATAAACTGACAGCTATGATCGAACCTATTTACCAGCCGGCCGCGTCGCGTTACGAAGATGGCATGACCTACCGGCGTGCGGGACGCAGCGGTGTGCTGCTGCCCGCCTTTTCGCTCGGCATGTGGCACAATTTCGGCAGCGAGCAGACCTTCTCCAAAGTGCGTCAGATGGCCCATTACGCGTTCGACCGGGGAATCGTCCATTTCGATTTGGCGAACAACTACGGCCCTGCCTACGGTACGGCCGAGGAGAACTTCGGCCGTCTGATGGAGCAGTCGTTCCGACCCTACCGCGACGAACTCTTCATTTCGACCAAGGCGGGTTACGACATGTGGCCGGGGCCCTACGGCAACTGGGGCTCTCGCAAATACCTCATGGCAAGCCTCGACCAGAGCCTGCGGCGCATGAAGCTCGATTATGTGGACATCTTCTACTCGCACCGCTACGATCCCGAGACCCCGCTCGAAGAGACCCTCCAGGCTTTGGTCGACATCGTCCGCGCAGGCAAGGCGCTCTATGTCGGGCTGTCGCGCTACCCGCTGGCCGCGGCACGTTTCGCTTTCCGCTACCTGGCCCAACGCGACGTACCCTGCCTGCTTTTCCAGGATCGCTACAACCTGTTCGACCGCGAACCCGACACGTCGGGCATCCTGACGCTCAATGCCGAGGCCGGGGCCGGGTTCGTGGCCTTTTCGCCGCTGGCACAGGGGCTGCTGACCGACCGTTACCTGAACGGTATTCCGGAAGGCTCGCGCATGGCGACGGAGGGCTCGCTGCGGCGCGACGTGCTGACGGACAGGATGTCGGAACGGATCCGGGGCCTGCATGAAATCGCCCGGCAGCGCGGCCAGACCCTTGCCGAGATGGCTTTGGCATGGCTGCTGCGCGACAAACGTGTCACGTCGGTCATTATCGGGGCAAGCTCCGTCGCCCAGATCGAAGATAACCTCCGGGCGCTGGAGCATGCATCCTTCTCCGACGACGAATTGTCGCGCCTCGACGCCCTGTCACGGCTATAGCGCCCTGCACGGATGAAAAGAGCCGCAGTCCTTCGGGACTGCGGCTCTTCGTGTTTTATGTCTACGCCCGGGGGCGGCTCAGGCTCGGGGGCGAACGGTTGCTTCCCGTCAAGCGCGGGGTGGCGCATGCGTCCGGAAGCCGGATCGGTCTGATCCCCGAGACGATGCTCGTCTGCACCTCGATGGAATGACCGGGCATTTCCATGCCCTTTCCCGAACCGAAAAACGAATCCCGCTTCCCCGAAGGAAGCGGGATTCTGCCTTTCAGGACGAGGGATTACTCTTCCGGTTTTTGGCCTATGTAGAAGACGTAACCGTAGTACGCTTTGTATTTCTCGTAATGGGCAATCTCGTTTTTCTGCATTTCGGCCAGCAGGAGTGCCTTTTCACTGTACCCGTATTGCTCGAGGAATCCCGGGATGCGTGCGCTTGCATGGGCGAAGTAGTTTTCCGTCCAGCAATGCTCAGGCAGTGCGAAATGTGCCAGCGGTGCATATCCGGCCTCTTCGAGGATCCGCACTTTCCCCGACGGGCTGTCGATGTCGGGGAAATAGTCCGAGATGAACTTCGATGCCAGGCGTGCGCCCGAGAGCCACGAGCATTCGGTCACGGCGATTATGCCGCCCGGTTTGAGGTACTGCCGCCACTCCCTCAGCCCGCGTTCGAACCCGATATTGTAGATCGAGCCTTCGGCCCAGATCACGTCGAACTCCCCGGGGCTGAAGGGCAGTGCATCCATCGAGCCCTGTATGGCCGTGACGCGGTTTTCCAGCCCGGCCTTTTTTATCCGGGCGCGGAATTCTTCCAACAGCTCCGGCAGCAGGTCGACGGCCGTTATCGTACAATCCCTGTTCCGGGCGATCGTGACGGTCTGTCCGCCGGTGCCGCATCCGATGTCGGCGATCCGCATCCCCGGCCTGTCGGGTACGAATTCCAGGGCGCGGAGCGTCTGCTCCACGCCGCCGGGCCCCTGCCTGTCGAGTTCCCTGAAGAAATCGGCGATCATTTTTAAATCGAAATCGAAGATCTGTTTATTTTCCTGTTCCATGGTTGTTTGTAGTTGAGGCCGTGCGCGGGATGGACTGGGAAATCCCGTGCATGGCGAATTTTTTAAAATAAGGCAAAATGAATATCCGCCCGGGCAGAAATGCCCCCGGGAGGGAAGAAAGAGTCGGAATCCAATGCAAGTTATGGATTCCTACGATGCCGTATCCGTTTTAAACATCCAATGGTTTTAATCGTTGTAAAGGTAGGTACAATTTCCCGAACCTGCAAATCCGCCGGGGAAAAGGTTCCCCGAAAAAGGGAACCCCGATCCCTTTTCAGGAACCGGGGCACTCCACAAGAGGCGCTTTCCCACTCTGCGTCAGAATGATATACCGACGCGTATGCCGAAATTATTGAGGTTGTTGACCGAGTAAGTCAGGACGTCGCCGCTGTTGGTGGCATAGCTGTAATAGAGTGCCACATGGAACCCGAAACGGTAGTCGGGGCGCGGGAAGATGCTCACGCCGATTTCGGGCGAGAGGTAGAATCCCCACGTGTCGTTGTACTGCTTGACGACGTAGTAATAGGACGAAAGTTCGGCGTAGTTGGCACCCAGCTTCAGGCCTGCATAGGGCTGGAATACGCTGTCCGTAAGCCAGGTGTAACGGCTGGTGACGCCGAACGGCAGCTGGAATACGGAGGGCTTCTGGTTGACCGTGAGGGCCGAACCGTTGCCCAGGTCGAGTGTCTGGCGCGGAATCGTTTCGAGGTTGGTCTGGTAAGAGATGAACGGGCCCACGGCGATGGCCGGCGTGATGAAATAGCCGCCTTCGAAGTTCATGCCCCAGCCCGAGGCTTTGTCGGCGAGGCTGCTGCCCAGGGGCACGCCCATCTGCCAGTCGACGTTGATGTAACTGTTCGGGAAGATCTGCGCTTTGCCCGTGCGCGCAGCGGCGAGCAGGACGACACAGAGTGCGATGGTTTTTAGAACCGGGTATTTCGATGTTTTCATAATCGGACGTGTTTTTACGGTTAAATTATTTTTTCAGGTAAGGCGACTGGTCGAATGCCTGTTCGACGGCGTCCAGCGTGCGCTGCTGGTTGAGGCTTTCCGACGAGGTGAGCAGGCCGCCGATGTAGCTGTCCCAGATGACGGGCAGTTTCTTGCCGCTCTGCTGGTCGGCTTCCAGATCCAGCATCTCGATCAGCAGCGAACCGGCCGTATAACCGTAATATACGCGGTAGGGATAGTGCCATCCCAGCCAGTCGCCCCAGTATCCGGGCGTCCAGTAGTAGGGGTAGTACCACCACCAGTAGGGATAGTCGTAACCCACGAAATAGGTCACTTTCTGCACGTAGCTCAATTGCAGGCCGACGCTGGCCGCATCCTTGTCCTCGGTGCGGGTGTAGCCGGCGGCGTTCATGCGGCTGGCGACCGTGTTGACGATCTCCAGCGCATTGCCGTCTTTCCAATATTCCGTCTTGTCTGCGCCGCCGATCAGCAGGATGCTGTCGGGGAGGTAGTAGGTGTCCACTGCACCGAAGTCGGCTTCGGTGTCGTAAGCGGTGTAGACCAGATAGTCTTTGTGGAGGCCCGATGTCGAGGGCTCTTTCTGGCACGCGCAAAACGCAACTGCAACGAGTGCGTATGCGAGGTAACGTAATTTTTTGACGGTCATGATTTTGATTTTTTAGTTTGCTGTCTCGGAGCATGTTCAAAATTCGTTCCTTCCACACCTTTTTTGCGCGTGGAAGCCCGATCGGGATATAAAAAAGCAGTTTTGCGATATGCAACGCGGCTGCGGTGTGTTCTATGGTCGGGCACAGGGGTTTAACCCGGCGAGAAATAGCCCATTTTGGGGCGTCTTGACCCGGTGCCGGGCGGAAAGAGATCCTTTGCGGGCTTTTTCTGCGCTGTTTTTGAACGGTAATAGCACCGAGTTGCGGTCGGGAATGCTGCTGCCGAACGGTATCGTTGCCACATGGGGCGTAATCGTTGGCGATTTCGGCCCGAAAATGGTTCGTCTTTCGGAAAATATATTACTTTTGTAACTATCTATGCACAATACCACAATGTATGAGCCGATACGATAACTGCTCCCGCGAAGAGCTTATCCGCAGGATCGAAGAGCTCGAGGCACAACTCGATACGCCGAAGGCTTCCGGGAGTCGGTTTCGGGAGCGTTATGCCTGTAAGATTCTCGATTCGATACCCGACATGCTGACCGTGCTCGACCGCGAAGGGACGCTGGTCGAACTGGTTTCCGCGGATGAGACCAACCATGTCGGGGTTCCGGGCGGAGAGCTCGCCGGGCAGAATATCCGGACGATGCTTTCGCCCTCGGCCTGCCGCAATGTGAAGAACAACCTCGACAATGTCTTTGCGACGGGGTGCGGCTCCTCTTCCCACCACGACATTACGCTCGGGGGCCGAACCCGCAACTACGAAAACCGGATTTTCCCGCTCGACGAGGAGCATGCCCCTGTCTCTTATACACATCTC